>ERZ761602.719-NODE-719-length-67670-cov-15.625571_pt1 | contig 67670 bp, 58 predicted proteins | sample MGYA00512165_ERZ761602 | MGnify/ENA primary metagenome ERZ761602 (study PRJEB28899, sample SAMN02445085) | bioreactor sludge metagenome | biome: EBPR sludge; isolation source: Thorneside wastewater treatment plant | place: Australia: Brisbane, Thorneside...
CTCGATACGGCGGCGATGGTCGAGTAGGACGCAGTCCGTATCGAGACCCGCCGCCTACTCGACCACCATTTACTTTCAATTTGAAAAATGGAACATAAATTATGACAGAAACTTACTTAATAATTGGTCTTGGCAACCCCGGGCGTGAATACAAAGATACCCGTCACAACATTGGCTTTATGCTCATGGATTATCTCGCCGAAAAATTAGACGCGCGTGGCATGAAAGTGCAATCCAAAGCCATTACCATTTCGGCTTTGTACAACGAGAAAAAAATCATCCTCGCCAAACCGCAGACGTATATGAATCTTTCAGGTCAATCGGTGCAAGGGTTATTAAACTTTTACAAAATTCCATTTGAAAATCTTTTGGTCGCACATGATGATTTAGATATTCCCTTCGGCACGATTCGTATTCGTCCCACCGGCGGACCAGGTGGTCAACGTGGCATGGCAGATACGATTGAACAACTCGGCACAAAAGATTTTCCACGTTTGCGTTTGGGTATTAGCCGTCCGCCCGGCAGAATGCAAGCCAAAGATTATGTTTTGCAAAACTTCTCAAAAGATGAGCAAAAACTTTTGCCCGAAATCTTATCTCGTGCGTCTGATGCCGCGCTTGAATTTGTGATGAATGGTTTGAATATGGCAATGAATAAATACAATGGAGATATAAGAGAATAGATAACTGGATAAGTAGTGAGTAGAAAGTGGAAAGTACTTACAAATTCTCTAATCCTCTAGCTTCTTAATATGCAACAATTATTAACTGCTTTTCATAACCTTCCTCAATATCAAAACTTGCTGAAAGATATTAATGCAAATAAATCTATCAGCGGGCTTGGGATTCCACGCGCGGCACGTTTGCCGTTGCTTGCCTCGCTTCACGCCCAAATCAATCAGCCTATTTTATTAATCACCGACCGCGCTGACCATGCATTATCTATGTTTGATGAATTAGGATTTTGGATTAAGTCACCGAGATATTTATTCACTGAACCGAATCCATTATTTTATGAAGATGCCGCATGGGGCGTGACAACTCGCCGTGAACGATTACAAGTGTTGACTGCTCTCGCTTCATACTACCTTCCATTTGTTACTACACCTGAGACATCTCCTATCATTGTGACATCAGTGCGCTCGTTGATGACGCGCACACTTCCGCGACGAGATTTTCTCAAGGCGTGTAAAAAACTCTCCGCGGGAACATCAACTCAACCCGATAGTCTGATGCGTGAATGGGCGCGGATTGGATATCAAAGAGTCAATACAGTCTTAGAGCCCGGTCAATTTTCGAGTCGCGGTGGTATTTTGGATGTATGGGCGACAACAGAATTACATCCAGTGCGTTTGGATTTTTTTGGTGATGAGATTGAAACCATCCGCAGTTTTGACCCTGCTACACAACGCACATTGGAAAAGTTAGAAAATATTTTAATAACCCCTGCACGTGAATTTTTAGCAGACACTACTGAAACGGATACACAACTTTCCGAATTTCATATTCCACTGATTCATTCACAACCTGCTTCGTTATTGGATTATTTGCCACAAAAAACTTTTGTGATGGTAGATGATTTAAGTTTGATTGATGTGATGGCAAATGAGGTGGAAGAACAAGCCGTGAAGTTTCGTGCAGAAAGTATTAAGGAAGGCACGCTTGCGGAAAGTTTTCCAGTCCCATATATTCCGTGGTCTGAATTAAATGATTCGTTGGGTGAATTTACAAATGTGGAATTGGGATATTCAACTAAATTAGATACGGGCGAATTAGGCACTTCGTTTTCATCTGCATTCGGGCATGATGAAAGATTTGGCGGACGATTAAAACCTTTTATTGATTATTTGCATCCGATTGTTGAAAAAGGCGAGCAAGTTTTTATTGTTTCGCGCCAATCGCAACGCTTGAAAGAATTGTGGTTTGAGCATTATCCCGAAGCGGATTTTACAAATTTAGAATTTATTGAAGCGTCATTATCTGAAGGCTTCATATTAACCAATTCACAATTCATATTTCACTTAATCACTGATTCCGAAATCTTCGGCTGGGAACGTCCACAACCGAGAACACGTCAACGCAAAACAGCTGACACACCTGAGTCTTTATATGCCGATTTGCAAACTGGCGATTACGTTGTGCATGTTGACCATGGCATTGGAAGATTTGCAGGTTTAATTCAAAGACAACTCGATGGGCATGAAAGAGAATATCTCACCGTTGAATATGACCGTGGGGATATTTTATATGTGCCTGTTCATCAAGCTGATAGACTGACTCGTTATGTCGGTGCAGATGGTGGCAAACCCTCATTAGATAATTTAGGCGGGCAAGCATGGGCAGAGACAAAATCCAAAGTTAAAGAAGCGGTGCAAAAAGTTGCCGAAGATTTATTGGATTTATATGCGCGCCGTCAAGTGGTAGAAGGTTTTGCTTTTGCGCAGGATACACAATGGCAAAAAGAATTGGAGGATAGTTTTCCGTATGTTGAAACCGAAGACCAAAAACGTGCAATCATTGACATCAAACGCGATATGGAACGTCCGCGCCCGATGGATAGATTGTTATGTGGTGATGTTGGTTATGGAAAAACTGAAGTTGCTTTGCGAGCCGCCTTCAAAGCGGTGATGAGTGGCAAGCAAGTTGCGGTGCTTGTTCCAACCACTGTTTTAGCACAACAACACTTTGAAACATTTTCTCAAAGATTAGCCGCGTTTCCTGTCAAAGTAGAAATGTTGTCACGCTTTCGAACTCCAAGAGAACAAACAGAAATTTTGCATAAATTAGCAATTGGGGAAGTAGATATCATCATCGGCACACATCGCTTGATTTCTTCTGATGTGCATTTCAAAGATTTAGGCTTGGTCGTCATTGATGAAGAACAACGCTTTGGTGTGACTCATAAAGAACATCTCAAAAAATTACGAACCGAAGTGGATGTTTTAACTTTAACTGCCACACCCATTCCAAGAACTTTATACATGGCATTGACTGGTGTACGTGACATTTCAAATCTCAATACACCTCCAGAAGAAAGATTGCCAATCATTACTCATGTGGGACCCTATTCTCCACGTTTGGTTCGGCAGGCAATTTTGCGTGAATTAGAACGTGGCGGACAAATTTTCTTCGTCCATAATCGTGTGCAAACGATTGAAGCCATGAAACAGCACCTTCAAAAATTAGTCCCAGAAGCCACCGTAGATATTGGTCACGGACAAATGAATGAGAATCAATTGTCAAATGTGATGCACCGATTCAACACAGGCGAAATTGATATTTTGCTTTCAACCACCATTATTGAATCAGGTTTAGATATTCCCAATGCAAATACGTTAATTGTAGATAGAGCCGATACATTTGGTTTAGCACAACTTTATCAACTACGTGGGCGTGTGGGGCGTGGCGCCATGCGTGCATACGCATATTTTTTCCGTCACAATAAAATGTCGCCCACGCAAGATGGTCAACAACGACTTGAAGTGATTGCAGAAAATACACAACTCGGTGCAGGCTATTCCATTGCCATGCGTGATTTAGAAATTCGTGGCGCAGGTGAATTGCTCGGCACACGTCAGCATGGATATATTCAATCCGTTGGCTTTCATCTTTATACTCGCATGTTGGCTGATGCAGTTCGCCGCATTCGCATGTTGATGAAAGATAATTTGAACATTGATGTTTCATCTATCTTGTTGCCATCAAACTTTAATTTGCCGCTTTCAATGCCTGTGAATGTTGAACTTCCGCTTGCGGTTGGAATTCCCGCAACTTATATCTCAGATTCAGATTTGAGATTACGCCTCTATCGTCGTATGGCAGACCTGCGCGATGAAACCGAATTAGATGCTTTAGGGTCAGAATTTCGAGACCGTTTTGGTCCCATGCCTGAAATGTTGCAAAATCTTTTATATCAAATGCGAGTAAAACTGCGTGCCGAAAAAATTGGACTCACTTCGGTGAACTGGGAGTCAGGGCAGATTCTGTTGAAGTATCAGCAAGCAAGTGAAACATCAGAGATGAAGCGATTGCCCGATTTGCCAAATGGAGTCCGAGGTGGAAAATCTGCTTATTGGGTGACGATATCCAAAGATGAAGTTTGGACAATCAAATTGTTAGATGTATTAGCACAATTGGGTGATAAACCACAAACCCGAAATTATGAGAATGTGATACAAACTATACGAGGAGAATGAGATGAAGAAAATTTTATTTGTATTATTGTTCGTTGCATTATTATTCGCCGCTTGTTTACCAGCGCCAGCAGAACCAACGCAAGATGTGGAAGCGATTGTGCAAGCCACATTTCAAGCGTTAACTTTACAAGCACCCACACAAGAACCTGCCGCGCAAACGGGGAGTATTGCTGGTCAATTATCTTTTCCATCGGAAGGAATTCCACCATTATTAGTAGTGGCATTCAATACAGGCACTGGGCAATATTATTGGGTACAAACAACCCAAAATCAAACCACGTATCAAATTGATAATTTACCTGTTGGGAAGTACACTGTGTTTGCATACACATTGCCAGATGGTTCATTCGTCGGTGCTTACAATCAATTTTATGTTTGTGGATTGAAAGCTGAATGTACGGATGTTTCTTTAATTGAAGTAGATGTGCAAGCAGGTGTTGTTACACAAAACATCAACCCCGGCGATTGGTACAATGATTCAACTCAATGGCCCTCTATGCCAAACGACCCATCAATCCCGAATTTAGGAATCGGCGGTGAAAGTGCGCCCGAAGAATTTGGAAGCATTGCAGGCAATTTAAGTTATCCATCTAGTTTTATTCCTGCTCAAACTGTTGTTGCTTTTGATGTAAACAGTCAATCATATTATTACGTAATGACTGCTGAAAATCAAAGCACTTATCAAATTGATAACTTGCCTGCAGGAAATTACTATGTTGTCACTTACACACAAGATGGCTCACTTTCGGCTGGTTATTCACAAGCCGTTTTATGTGGTCTTTCTGCTGAATGCACCGACCATAGTTTAGTTTCCGTTCCCGTTACAAGCGGGCAAGTGACGAATAATATCAACCCGCAAGATTGGTACGCTCCACCAAACTCGTTTCCTGCAAGTCCGTTACCATAATTTTTTTGATGATAAAAGAGAGCCTCACAAAGTGAGGCTCTCTTTTCGCCTCTCTCTTAAGGGGAGAGTTGGTTTTGTTGTTTCGGCATTTTCTTACTCTTGAAAATTCATCTCGGTGGACCAAATACTTGAATGCCATAAAAGAATGAATAACATTCATTCACCCAATGGTTTGGGTTTTGATTTGGTAAATCCATCCCAGCCCAACTTGGGTCAGCGGGAATTTCAACCACGTCTTTTCCATCTACAATGGCTTGCTTAATTAACAAATCAGTCGCATCCCATTTTTGAGCATATTCGATATAAACATCTTTGCCTTTATACATTTCGCTCGCATCCGCCCAAGCCGCAAAAAAGATTAACAGCATAGATACCCAAAGAATCATTTGGCTTTGAGTTTTATTCTGTATAAACTTTTCAGATAACAAGTTTCCTATCCGAACACTTGCAGACATAAAAAGCACCACGATGATAAATACAGAAATAGATAAAACTCTAGCAGGCGGTGGTTCACTATATCCATACACACCCGGTGGAAAACAAATGAAAGATAGTAAAAAAGCCCCAAGTATTTGAAAGATAATTTTTCTTTTTATGTTTACTGTTTCGGCTTTATAAAGGCTACCGACCCAAACACAAAATAAAATCACACCAATTAAGATGCTGATTTTTGCAGGATTCAGAACAATCTCTGACCAAAAATTTAAGTAAGCAGTAGATGAAATGCTAAGAATTTCTATCAAACTTGGTGGAGGGGGAAAGAAACTCTGCCGCACACTATTTCCATGAGCAGTTGCTACAGCAATAATAGCAAGTAGGCTTCCAAGCCCACTGCCGATTAAGATAAATAAATTTTTATCAAATGTTTTTGGCGATTCGCTTAACCAATAATATCCAATCCAAAATATGATCAAGCAAAACTGAAATACTGCAAATGTCTCGCTCAAGCCACCACTGGCGAAGAAAAGCAAAAATTCCAAAACAAAAGCAATCAATTTAGATTTGATTTTTTTATCAAAAAATAAATACAAAACAAAATACATTGCTAAAATAATACTTGGAAGTGTATAAGCACGGAAACCATCAATCCAAAAGAATGATTGTTCAATCGTAGGTGTTAGAACAAGAATAGCACATACTGATAAAGCCCCAAGCAGGATAGACATCCAAACATTATTTTTATCAAGTTGCTTGAATAGCAAATAAATGCCTAAGGTATTTATCACCAGCCAAAAGATTAGTATCAGAGGCGTAAACCAGATGATGTTATATTCATCAAAAAATTTTGTCGTTAACCAATCAAAAGCGTATGCAGAATATCGCCCACTCCAAGTAATTCTCCAAAACCATATGGAACGAAACAAGCCCAATCTTTCGGCATAATAAAATGAACATAAACTATCACCAAGCAGGCGATTAAATGTGCCGATGTATGCATATATACTTAAGGCGATACTTGTTGGTAAAAATATTAGGACAGTTGTTAGGAGATAATTTAATTTTTGCATATAGAATATTTTTTTCAAAATTATAACATTTGGAATGTGTTGATATTTTCTCTGGCATTCTCTTCGGCTTTGGTGTAAAATAGAACACTCGTTCACACAACTTATAGAGAAAACAAATATGGAATTTAAACTTCAAGCACCATTTATCCCTATGGGCGACCAGCCCGAAGCCATTCGCGGACTTGTGGATGGCGTCAATAAAGGATTCAAGCATCAAGTTTTGCTGGGTGCCACAGGTACTGGTAAAACTTTTACGATTGCTTCTGTGATTCAGGAATTGCAAAAACCTGCTTTGATTATGGCTCATAACAAAACTTTGGCGGCACAGTTATATGCTGAGTTCAAAGAGTTTTTCCCTGAAAATGCAGTTTCTTATTTCGTCTCGTACTATGATTATTATCAACCTGAAGCTTATGTTCCAAGGCATGATTTGTTCATTGAGAAAGAGACACAGATTAATGAAGAGATTGAACGTCTGCGACTTGCGGCGACAACTGCACTTGTCTCGCGCCGAGACGTGATTATCGTTGCTTCTGTTTCCTGCATCTATGGCTTAGGGTCACCAGAAGAATTCGGCAAAGGCACAGTGACCTTGAAAGTGGGTGAGATTTATCGTCGTAACGCTTTGTTGCGACAATTAATTGAAAGCCAATATCAACGCAATGATATGGAATTACGTCCTGGTACATTCCGCGTGCGTGGTGACACGTTAGAGATTGTCCCTGCTTATGAAGATAAATTGGGGTTTCGTATTACATTCTTTGGTGATGAAGTTGAACGCATCATGCAATTCAGCCCATTGACAGGTGAAATTAATGAAGAGCCGAATGAAGTTTCAATTTATCCTGCAAAACAATATCTGACAGAAAAAGATAGATTAAAAACTGCAATCACTGAAATTGAAAAAGAATTGGAAGAAAGATTGGCTTTGTTTAAGAGCGAAGGAAAACTTTTAGAAGCTCAACGCCTTGAACAGCGTGCCAAATATGATTTGGAAATGCTCAAAGAAGTTGGTTATTGTTCTGGTATTGAAAATTATTCTCGTCATTTAGATGGACGTGCGCCAGGTTCACATCCATGGACGATGATAGATTTTCTTCCAAGTGATTATTTGCTAGTCATTGATGAAAGCCACATGACTGTGCCTCAAATTCGAGGCATGTATAACGGTGACCGCGCTAGAAAAGAAACTTTGGTTGAATATGGATTCCGTTTGCCATCTGCGTTAGATAATCGCCCATTGAAGTTTGAGGAATTTGAAGAAGTGATGGGCAATACAATTTATACGTCAGCAACGCCTTCTGAATATGAATTGAATCATGCGGAACAAGTTGTAGAGCAAATCATCAGACCAACAGGTTTGGTAGACCCCGAAGTTGTAGTCAGACCTGTTAAAGGACAAGTAGATGATTTGGTCGGAGAAATCAAGCTGAGAGTAGAAAGAGGCGAGAGAGTCTTAGTCACAACGCTGACAAAAAGAATGTCCGAAGACTTAACGAATTACATGAAAGAGTTGGGAATCAAAGTCAATTATTTGCATTCGGAAGTTGAGACGTTGGAACGCGTTGGCATTTTGCGTGATTTGCGTTTAGGAAAATTTGATGTGCTGGTGGGAATCAATTTGTTGCGTGAAGGTTTGGATTTGCCAGAAGTTTCGTTGGTGGCAATTTTGGATGCGGATAAAGAAGGTTTCTTGCGTTCGGATAAAGCGTTGATTCAAACAATTGGGCGTGCGGCGCGTAATGTGAATGGACGAGTGATTATGTATGCCGATAAAATCACCGACTCGATGAAACGTGCGATTGATGAAACGAATCGTCGCCGTGCAAAACAATTGAAATATAACGAAGAAAAAGGGATTGTACCCATTAGCATTTCAAAAGCGATTCATGACCTCACGGAAGAAATGTCTGCTAAAGCGGTGAGTGAAATGAAAGGCGAATATAAAACCAAAACTGATTTGCCGCGTAATGAACTTCGCCAAGTGATGCATGAGATGGAAAAACAAATGAAAGAAGCCGCTAAGAATTTGGAATTTGAAAAAGCGGCGGCATTGCGTGATGAGCTATATGAATTAAAAAGTTTATTGGCAGATGATGAAAACTTGAAGCCATGGGAACGAATCAAGTTGTTATCTGGTGAAGAAGAGTGACATAAAGTTAATTATGCAAACTGACCCTGCCTCGCTTGACCCTGAAGAACGTTTGAATAAATTTTATGCCATCGCCTCTGCCGCATTGGGAGTCTTGAGTCTGTGCCTCGGCGTGATTCCTATTCTCGGCACAGTCTTAGGCATTACTGGAATTATTTTAGGAGTGTTGGGCAGGCGTTCTGAAAATAAAAGAGCCGCAACGGTAGGAATTGGTCTGTGCGTCATTGGAATTTTGACAGCGATTATTTTTTCGATTTTATTGTATGTAGAAAGATTCGGTGGATAGAACCAAAGAACTTTATGAACCTGTGCCTGTATAACTGTTGACACCTTTTGTCCAAATCCAATAGGCGAGTGAAAACAAACCGATGCCGATGATGGGTGAGAAATATACAAGCAAGGAAACTTCTTCTGGGCGGAGAAAAAGTTGGGATGGATAAAATGCTACAAAGCCTATTGGAATTAAAAATGTAAACATAAAACGGAACGCGCCATCAAAAATACTCATTGGGTAGGGAGCGAACTCACGCAACTTCCAAGCTAAACCTAAGACGGGATACGATTCAACAACCCAAAAGGCGGCACATGAAGCGGCGACGATGATTGAGATTTGTACCAATGCCGCACTGAAAAGCGTAATCAACAATAAGAAAATTTTTAGAAGCGTCCAATCAATTTGCAACTGAATCGAGGCGTAAATGAGCAGAACGATTCCCATGACTAGTTGAATCAAACCCTTTAAGTCAAATATCTCAGACATGTAATAAAACATCATGTTCAATGGGCGAAAATAATATTTTAGAAACGTGCCTTCCTGAACATGGAAGCGGAGTTGCCAAGCGTGGTCAAATAGAATTTGCATAGGCGAAATGGCAATCATAAAAAATGCATAAATAAAAACCATCTCCATCAATGACCAACCTGCAACATCGGGTACGCTTTGCAGAATCACCCAAAAGACTCCCAACGTTGCCAGACTTGTAAAAAACATGCCAATCGAACTGATAATAAAATCGGCTCGATATTGCATGCGAGCTTTGATATATTGCGCCTCAATAATAAAATACAAACGGATATATTCGCCAAGTGTTCGCATTTATCCTCCGCTGATTCGGATAACTTTAATGGCTTGGTTATAGAACAAACGCGAAGCGATTAACAAAATAATTGCCCATGCAATTTGTAATAACAACATCGGAAGAAAAGTACCCCAGCCTAAATCTGCTTTGGTAATCATCATCAATGGCGTGTGATAGACGGCTTGAAATGGAAGCCAATATAAAATCTTTTGCATTGCTTCGGGGAAAAATTGCAGTGGAATCAATCCGCCAGATAAAACCGTCACGATAATATCTTTGGTGGCAGTCACACCCCAAACGGATTCAGAATAGAAACTTATTAGCCCGACAAAGAAATCAATTGAAAAACTGATTAAGAATGCAAAAATAAGACTAATAGGGAAAAGCCAAAGACCGATTCCAGAAGTCACTTGCACTTTGAAAACAAAAATCATCACAACCGCAGTTGGGACGGTAATTGCGGTCAGATTCATTAATACCGCGCCGAAGTTTGTAAAAAGTGAATACAGTTGAAAATCCAAAGGCTTAGTCAGATACGTTGCAATTGTGCCTTGCTGAATTTCAAAATGAATAATCCAATCTGCGTATGTTTTCAGCAAGATGAAAATCGCACTACCTAAACCGACGTACAAAAATGTTTCGTTAAAAGTTAATCCATTCAGAACATCTCTACCTTGATAAATACTTTTCCATAAGTAATACGCAACACCGAGGTACACAATATTCCCGATGATGGAAAACAAAAATCCAAAACGATACACCAAACTGACCATATAGCTGGCGCGAATAAGCGGAAGATACTTTCTCATCCCAAAGCTCCGTCGTACACTTTTTGGACGACATTTTCCATTGAAATTTCCACAATGCGCACATCTAACACAGAGAAATTTTTCATCACAAAGTTAAGCACATCCGAAAGCGGAGTGAGCGCTTGGTCGAAAGTAATATCTGTCCAGAATTCTTCGGTTTGTGCTACTGTCAAATTTTTATCTACGCCAAAGTGATTGACTATTTTTTCTTGTAAAGTTTGAAGTGTAGATTCATTAAAGTTATCAATTTGTACTTTCAAAGTTCTGTACGCACCAAAAAGCGCATTTACTTTCTTGATGTCACCATCATACAAAATTTTTCCTTTATCAATAATAATGATGCGCGTGCATAAGGCTTCTACATCGCCGAGGTCGTGCGTTGTTAAAATAATCGTTGTTTTGTGTTCCGTGTTCAATCTCTTAATCAACGAACGAATTTTTGCTTTGACTGAAATATCCAAACCAATCGTGGGTTCATCCAGAAAAACAACTTTCGGGTTATGTAAAAACGAAGCGGCAATGTCACATAACATGCGTTGACCCAACGAAAGCGTGCGCACTTGTTGCATGTGCAATGCTTTCAATCCGACCAAATCGTTAAACATTTCCATTTGTTGCTTAAAAGTTTTTTCATCAACTTTATAAATTTCTCTCAAAATCTTAAACGACTCAATCACAGGCAAATCCCACCACAATTGTGTGCGTTGCCCAAACACCACGCCCATCGTTTGCGCCTGTCGAATGCGGTTGTAATATGGCACCAAACCATTCACTTCAATCACACCACTTGTGGGTTGAAGAATGCCCGTCATCATTTTGATTGTTGTGGATTTTCCTGCACCATTCGGACCGATATACCCGACAATTTCTCCCGCTTCAATATCAAACGAGATGCCTGATACGGCTTCGACAGTTTTGTAATCGCCTGAAAATAAATCACGGAACGCGCCACTCAATCCTTCGCGGCGATTTAAAACTTTGAAATGTTTGTTTAGATTTTCAATGTGAATGAGACTCATAATCAATATCCCAAATATAAATTTGGGATATTTTAGCACATTTATTCTATTATTTATAGATTTATTTAGAAAGATTCTAAAATTTGCAGAAAACGAGTGTCACTGATTCCATTAATCGTAAAGATTAATCTTGCCGTCCCTTTTTTATATGATTCTTCCAATTTCCATCGCCAAACACAATCACCATTTTCATCTGCAATGGTATCCATGTTTAACATTTCACCTGAAGCGGGAATGAAAATTAAATTACAACTTGTGCCAGCCTCGGCTTTGACAGAAACAGTCACATAATTTTTTAGTAATCCTTTTGAGGGAATTGTCACTTCAAAGTTTGCTTGGGGAGTCAAAGTTAAAGTAGGGGAGAGAGTATTTATTTCGGTTACGGAATTACGCGTAGACAAACCGGGAAAAAATATATAAAATACTAAAACAATACTAATTATAGAAATCAAGCCAAGTATTTTTTTACTTTTCGTATCCATTTATGATTTCTTTTTTCTTTGCTTCTTTTTCTCAATATTTTTTACGCTTGCTTGGTTTTCATCACCTAAAATAAAGTTGCTTCCACTAACGTCTCCGTAAATATTTGTAATATTCCTTACAGCTTGCTTTCTTTCAGATTCACTCACAACACCACTTAATAATTTTCGCACATTGACTTTAAGAAGGCGATTTCCATCTTTTACTGGATGTTCTTCAAATCCATCACGTTCTAGTTGGAGTAAATAATCGTAATCCAAAGGTTCTGCGTTTGGTGCTTCGGGGATAGGTACTCGTTTTTGTGGATTTAATCTTTTGATAGATTCATGAATTTCATCTAATTGATATCGAATTGCTGAAAGCGCATCTCGACGGGTGTGTTCTAAGCCATCAATTGCGATTGAAATTTTTCTATCCTCAATATCTGCTTTCACTAAGGCAGTATTTTCTCCGATTTTCAACATTGCACCAGTTCGCCAAACAATGTTTTTGTGTATTTTTTGATTCAACCGAACAATTAACCGTGTAATCACACTGGAAGGTAAAACAGGATACAAATATTCAAATGCAGGAATACCTGAAAAATTTAATTGAGGCAGGTCTTTTGGCAATAAATCGGGAATAAGAAAAGATTTATCGGGTTCAATGTCATAACATAATTCAAATTTTTTCATCATATCCACAATGAACAAACGTTTATTGCTTGGATATTCAGTTAAGTCAAGGATTTGATTTAATAAAGATAAAGTAAGTTTGCCGTGATTTTGAAACAATTCATGCGAATTTAGAATTTTATAAACACCATTTGTAACCCACTGTGGATTAAGAATTCCCAAATTAACCAAACGTGGGTCATCTTGAAAATGTAAAACAACGCCTAAGTCGTGTAAAAAACCAATTAAGGTATGTTGGCTCGTTTCATCAAAGACATCATATTTTCTGCACAAATCATAATATTGATCTTGTGTAAAGAAATTTCTACTTTTTGCAAACTCTTCTAAATTGGTTTTAACAAAAAACCATGCTTGAGGTAATAAATCGCGAACATGCGGAAGAATATCCACTTGTTTTGTGATTTCTGTTTTTAATTTTTCAATGCCTTGACCTGTAGCCGCAGAAGTTTCAAGGATGTCAACAATATTAGAGTATTTCTTTTGTAAGCCTGTTTTATCAATATCAAGTGGATGTTGGTCAACTTTATTACCAACAATTAAAACAGGTGATTCACCTCCAAATGATTGGATAATTTTAAGCCAATATTCAACACGGTTTTCTTCTTGAGTTAACCGAGAGTCAAGAACTAAGATATAAAGGCTGCGTTTTGTAAGGAAAAATTGATGAGTAGCGTGCATAATTTCCTGCCCACCAAAGTCCCAAATATTTAGTTTAATTTCAGTGTTTTGACCTTCATTTTCTAGTAGCTTTTTTACCTTGTACTGTTTGATGGATATTCCTTCAGTTTTGATTTGACCAAAGTCAAACGTACCATCAAGAATTTGATGAATCAGAGATGTTTTCCCTACTGATCCTTGACCGACGAAAACAACTTTTGCTTCAAGTATAGGTTTCCGTCTGATAAGATGACTGTAATTTTTAAGGGTTCCTGATTCACCTAATCTTCCAAAATATGAAGCTATGATTGAAAATGGGGAATTTGTTTGATCGAGAATTTCAGTGGGAATATGTAGAGGATTTCCTTTGAGATTAAGATACCGTAACTTCTTAAGCTTCTTAATTCCTTTTGGCAATACACTGATATGGTTATTATCTAGATTTAATGATTCTATTTCAGTTAAAAGATCAATTGATTCAGGTAATGAAGTCAGTTTATTATTGTTCAAATACAAACTCCCTAACTTCTGAATTCTCAGGATTTGTTCAGGAAAAGTACTAAATTTATTGTTTCCTAAATTTAGTACTGAAAGAGATTTCAAATTCCCAACTTTTTCTGGCAGAGTAGATAATTTATTTTCTGGGATAAGCAGAGAATCTAAGTTTGTTAATTCTCCAATTGTTGACGGAAGGGATTCTATACTGTTTCCCCCAAGGAAAAGCCTTTTCAGTTTTGATAAACGACCAATTTCCTGTGGTATTGTCTCTAGTTGACATCTTATAGCGCCTAATAATTTTAACTTTTCTAATTTTCCAATCTCCTTAGGAAGTTCTCTAATTGGATTTGCACTAATTTCCAATGAAGTCAAGTTTTTTAATAAACCAATACTAGAAGGAATAATTTGAATATTATTCCTAGTAAGAATTAATTCTTCCAGATAGGTAAGCGAATAAATTTCATCGGGGATTGATGATAAACCGAGCTCTGATAAGTCCAAAATAAGGCTGTGGTGCTTTGCTACATATTGAATACGATCTAATACTTCGTTGTTAGACATCTAATTTTCCCTCTAATTTTTCCAACTTCTCAACCCCTGTTGCAAACATGGTGACTTCGATTTGTCTTTTGGTTAACTTCATCATATCAACTGCTTTTTCAGTGGAGATTGCCGCCGCCTTTAGGAAATTACCTGCCATGCCGCCGAGTGTTGCACCAAGGGCTATACATTTGGCAATATCGAGTCCATCTTTGATTCCGCCTGATGCAAAGATGGTCATATCAGGAACAGCTTTTTTAACATTGAGAATTGATTCTGCTGTTGGGATTCCCCAGCCAACAAATGTAGCGGCGAGTTGACGTGTAAATTCATCAGGTGCGCGGTGCATTTCTACTTGTGACCATGATGTTCCGCCTGCACCGGCAACGTCAATGGCTTGCACTCCGCAATCACTTAATAATTTTGCAGTGCGTTCTGAAATTCCCCAGCCGACTTCTTTTGCAATCACGGGCACTTCCAATTTTTTACAAACTTCCTCAATCTTTTTTGCTAAGCCTTCAAAGTTTGTATCACCTGCATCTTGCACGGCTTCTTGCACTGGATTCAAATGCAAATACAATGCGTCGGCTTGAATCATATCTACGGCTTGTTTGCATTGGTCAATGCCGTAGCCATAATTTAATTGTACGGCTCCGAGATTCGCAAATAACAAAATATCTTTTGCAACTCGGCGTACTTGAAATGTTTTTGCTTGTTCGGGATGTTCAATCGCGGCACGTTGACTTCCGACTCCCATCGCAACTCCGCATTCTTGTGCGGCTTCTGCTAGACGTAGGTTAATCGTCTCTGCTTCGGCTGTGCCACCGGTCATCGAGCTGATGAGGATTGGCGAATGTAAACGCTTGCCGAACAAGTTCACTGTAGTGTCGAGGCGGTTTAAATCCACTTCTGGTAGGGCTTCGTGGATGAAGTGATATTTTTCAAGCCCGCTGGTCAGTGCGGAGCGAACATCCTGTTCTAAGTTTATTTTTATGTGGTCGGCTTTTCGTTGGTCAATCGGCGCAACTTTTGTCATGGGGGAGTGTTCCTGTGTTTGATAGATGGCTTGACAGTGCAAGTCAAGCGGTTACAATTTGAAAAATCAAAACCCTATTGGAGGCTTTTATGTCAGACACTTATAATGAATTGAAAGGCATCATCAAGGATTTGCTTGGTGCAGATGAATCAAAGATTACGATGGAAGCGCGTTTCCGTGAAGATTTGGAAGCCGATTCACTGGACTTGGTGGAATTAATCATGGCGTTTGAAGATAAGTTTGGCGCTGAAATTTCTGATGAAGCCGCGCAAAAGATTACCACAGTCGGTGAGGCTGTTGCGTACATTGACGCGAACAAGAAATAATTTATTGGATTATAACCGTAGAGCCGCCTAATTAGGCGGCTCTATATGTTTAATTTTCGACGTAGGGGCACGATATACCACTTCGTGGCACTTTATCGTGCCCCTACATTGTTTAGTTTAACAATGTAGGAATTTCTTCCGGGTGTTTTGCTACTTTGACGCCAGCCGCTTCAAGAGTCTTGATTTTATCTGCCGCTGAACCTTCGCCACCTTCAATGATTGCGCCGGCGTGCCCCATGCGTTTTCCGGGCGGAGCAGTTTGACCTGCAATAAATGAAGCAACCGGTTTTGTCATTTTTGTACGAATAAATTCTGCGGCTTTTTCTTCTTCATTGCCACCGATTTCGCCAATCATAATCACTTTTTCAGTGTGTGGATCATCTTCAAACATTTCAAGCACATCAACAAAGTTTGTGCCGTTGACCGGATCACCGCCAATGCCGACACAGGTAGATGCTCCCATGCCGAGATTTTTCATAGCATATAAAACTTCATACGTCAAAGTTCCAGAACGAGAAACCACACCGACATTTCCGGAGATTGCAATGTTGCCGGGGATGATTCCAACTTTGGCTTCACCCGGAGTTAATAAGCCGGGGCAGTTGGGTCCAATCAAACGCACATTTTTTTGGTCTAAATAATTTCGGACGCGCATCATATCTGAAATGGCAACGCCTTCAGTAATACAAATTATTAAAGGAATGCCTGCGTCTGCGGCTTCAAACATTGCATCTGGTGCGAAGCGAGCAGGCACGAAAATAATTGTGGCATTGGCATCTGTATTTTCTTTTGCAGAACGGACAGAATCAAAGACTGGAATTTTTTCTAATACCCATTCGCCACCTTTGCCGGGTGTAATTCCGCCGACTACTTGTGTTCCATACGCCACCATTTGAGTGGTGTGAAACAAACCTTCGTTACCCGTAATGCCTTGCACTAACAAACGTGTATTTTTATTAACTAAAATGCTCATGCGTAATTGACCTTTTTCGCCGCTTCTACAGATTTCTTGGCGGCATCAGCCAATGTTTCGGCTGTAATCATATTTGCGTTTTCCAAAAGTTTTCTTCCTTCTTCCGCATTTGTTCCAACAAGCCTTACAACCATTGGCACTTTTGGTTTAACTTCATCCATAGCAACCAAAATACCACGTGCTACTTCATCACAACGTGTGATTCCACCAAAGATGTTAAACAAAACGGCTTTGACGTTTGTATCTGTCAAAATGATTCGCATTGCCGCGGCGACTTTCTTTGAGTCTGCACCGCCTCCTACGTCGAGGAAGTTTGCTGGCTCGCCCCCAAACAGTTTGATTACATCCATGCTGGTCATTGCTAGCCCTGCACCATTGACCATACATCCAATATTGCCATCTAATTTGATATAAGAAAGACCATACTTGCGGGCTTCAATTTCAGCAGGTGCATCTTCGTCTGTATCGCGCATTTCATTTAAGTCAGGTTGACGGAACAACGCGTTATCGTCAATCATCATTTTGCCGTCTAAGGCAATCAGTTTCTTTTCTTTTGTAATCACCAACGGATTGATTTCTGCTAACGTTGCGTCTGTATCTTTATAAACATTCCATAACCCAATAGCAATTTTTGTAAAATCTTTCCAGTATTCGCGTGGCAAATCAATGCCTACAGCCACATCGCGGGCTTGATATTCACGCAAACCAAGCAATGGGTCAATATGAACTTTGATGATTTTTTCTGGTTCTTTTGCCGCTACTTCTTCAATGTCAATGCCGCCTGCGGCTGAGGCAATCATCACCGGTTTTTTTGCGGCGCGGTCGTTCGTAATCGCAAAGTAGATTTCTTGGTCAATAGCTGAGGCTTCGTCAATCAACACTTTGCGAACGGGAAGCCCTTTAATTTCCAATGCCAAAATTTGTTCGGCAAGTTGCTCAGCTTCAGCGGCATTTTTAGCAAGTTTTACACCACCAGCCTTTCCGCGCCCACCGACCAACACTTGTGATTTAACTACAACGCGACCACCTAACTCTTCTGCAATTTGCTTTGCTTCTTGAGCGGTAGCCGCGACCCTTCCTTTTGGAATCGGAATGCCATACTTTGAAAAAATATTTTTAGATTGATACTCGTGCAGTTTCATCGAGTCTCCCTTTGGGGATAGAATTTTATAAAAGCACGCGCATTATACCAATAAAATAGCGCAAGATAGAATCTTGCGCTACATAAACAAATTACGGAAGTGTAAACCGCATGATGCGATTGAAAGAACCGTCTGTCACCCACACATGACCTTGATTATCTACTGCAATGCCGGAGGCTAAACCAAAACTCGCATAGCTATCACCAAAGTCACCCCATACACGAACGACTTCACCGTTTTGGTCAAACTCCATCACGCGGTAACCTTCAGGGTCAGTGACGAATACATGCAAATCATCATTCACAGCAATAAATGGTTTGTTATCTAACGACTGACCAAACCAGCCAAATACATCCCATTGTTTTTCTGGCAAGAACACCAACGCATTTTCATTTTCTACTGGCACAAATGTTTGAATACGTTGATTCCATGTATCGTTGACATATACGGTGCCATTTTTATCAATGGCGATACCAACCGGCTCATCAAATAGACCGGGGTCAAAACCTGCACCACCAAATTGTGTGATGAAGTTCCCGTTCGCATCAAACACGACGATACGCTTGTTTCCTGTATCGGTGACATATACTCTCCCTTCGGCATCTACCGCCAGCCCACGTGGACCGTAGAATGATTCTGGCGTTTCACCTTGACCAAATACTCCCCACGCTTTGACAAATCTGCCGTCCCGTGTGAATTTTTGTACGCGGTGATTCCAAGTGTCGGTTACGTAAACAGAACCGTCAGGTCCAACTGCAATGCCCCACGGTTCGTTAAATGTTCCATCCCCAATTGGCACGCTGACTCCATCAGCATACGTTCCCCATTCATTTAACACATTTCCATTTGCATCTAAATGCAACACACGATGATTGCGTGAATCTGCTACATACATGGTGCCATTATTCGCAAACGCAAGTGACCGAGGTGCATTGAGAATCACTGGGTTTGCTTGGGTGGCGTCAAAAACTGTATCAGCAGAAAGCAAAACATATTTGCCCTCAGTGGGGTCTTGTAAAACTTCGGCAGGAGTGGTTGGGGCTAAGCCATAATTCCAAATTTGTGAAGCAATATCCTGTCGGATATAGAGGCGCATTCTGTCAGAAGGTTGCCAATTGGCAATATCTAAATCTGAGCGACCTTTTGCTAAGGCATATTGTGAATAATCACGATTTAGCCAGATTTGAATAATGCCAGAGCGAACGGCAGGGTCTGTAAACCATTGGCAAAAGGCAGAATAATCTTTGGATTTTCTCCATTTCAAGAAACTCATTGCACCTGAGCAGGCGTAATTTTCATCAAATGGAATGCTTGGGTCACGGTCATATACGAGGCTGAAATAATCTTGCATGGGCCACCACATACGGATGTAATCAAAGCGATAATAGCCGGGACCGATAGCAGGGTCAATTTTGTCAAAATTCTTTTCATCTACAATGATGAAAACGGAATCTCGTAAAGAGCGAGTGGGTTGATCAAATGAGCGTTGATTTGTAAAATCGCGTAAGTACCATACAAAGGGCCATGAAACGCCGGTATCCGGCGCAGAAGCATCATACGCTAGAGCAAGATTCATGCCACCTGTAGTGCGTTTGGAAATTTCTTCGGCTTGGGCAATGACCTCTTTAATCCCAGTGGCACCATGGGCATAGACTAAAAATTCGGTGGCTTGGTCATACGTGATGTATGTAGCACGGAAAGATGCGCGAATGGTTAAGATAGCCAGAAAGCCAAAGAACACTAAAACGAAAACACGCCGAAAATCAGCGAATGACCATTTTCTTAGGAAGTAAAACAACGCCACAGCACTTATGATTGCCGCGATGAGCGGAAATAAAAATTGATTGGTGGCTTGTAATTGGTCTAATGCCTGACCTTGAAATGGGCGCGTGGGTCCATTCCAAAGATAGAAAACGCGACCTATGCTAACAATAAACACTGCAATACTAAAGAAGGTTAAAGCTGCATTATTTTCCTTCACGGCTTGCCAATTAGTTGTATCAATTAGGCGACCTAACGCCCAGCCTGTGATTAATATCATGGGCCAGGTGATGTGATACGTCAGCCACGGCATACGCTCGCCAGCATAAGTGAACGCGACAAAACTGATAAAACTCCACCACACTAATAATGCAAATGTGTTTTTGAAATTTAACTCTTCTGTTTGGGCTATCTCAAGCGATTGCACGTCTTCTTCTGTTTGATTTTCAGGAACAGGGTTTGTTTTTCTCCGAAAGCCGAGATATAAGGCTAAGAACAAACCAATGGCAGGTAAAAATTCATAAATTGGAATTTGAATTAATAAATAGTAATACCAGGGCTGGCTACCTCGTTGCACATCTTGTTGCACAATCCAATAGCCGAGTGAGCCGATGGAGCCAGTAAAGAATCCGCTGGAGTTGGTGAATATGGTGGTGTATAAAATTGTGAAAGGCACCCAAAAGATTAGGGTTGTTTTCCAGAATTTTTCTGGATTCCACAGTAAACCAGCCACAATGGCTATAACAAAAGTGAGCAATAACATGCCACCGATAATAAGCAATGAGCGTGTGTCATTGGCAAGTGCTTGTACCTGACCTACATCGGTAGGCATGATGACATCGGTTAAGTTAATCAAAAAGGGAGAAAGCTGTGGCAAAACAATGGTGCCGGTTACAAATAGCAAATCAAATGAACGTTCATTGCGAAGTTTTTCCCATGAGTAGCCACGAATTAAGAAATAAGCAGAAGCTACCAATGCAAGCAGAGCGGCTCCACCGAAAATTAATGTCAAAGGTGAAGAAGCAGACTCACCCGTAGTGAGAGGCGATATTCCATCTTCTGGGTTGGCAGGCATGGCGGTCTCTGCACCAGTTAAAGTCGTTTCTTGATGTGTTATCAAATAGGTTGTTACAGCGGCGGTGGCAAATAAAATTGTGGCGCAGAGTGTGATGATGAAGGTTGAATAATTGCCTTCGAGTTGAAACCATCTTTCTTTTTTACTAACTTGCACAACAAAATAAAATGCTAAAAACAGCAAGGCTTGGGCGGTGTAAATAAACGATGTTTCTTTGGATGTGAAATGCAGTGCTAACGCGGCGGCAAGGATGTATAAATATTTTTTGCCGCCAACTTCTAAATGACGAAGCATGGCATATAACATGACAATGCCTGAAAAGCCGACAAATGATTCGTTACGCACATAACGCCCGTAATACAACATATACGGTGATATGACCAAAAGTAAACCAGCAATTAACGCGCCCCAATTTCCTAAATATCGGCGCCAATACCAAACCATGGCAACCGTGGCAATGCTAAATAAAACGGCGGGGATACGCGCTGTAAAATCGCTAACGCCGAATAAAAAGTAAACAATGGCTAAAGCATGGAATTGAAATGGTCCGTGCATCATGGGGGAGTGTTCGTATCCCTGACCACGATATAACAACCAAGAAAAATATGTATGCAAACTTTCGTCATGACTCATGACGCGTGATTCGAGGTCGTAAAAACGGGTGACCACTGCAAGTAGCATAACGAATGCAAATATGGCGATTTCATTTGTGATAGCGGGCAAAGCGGTATGAATGGGTCGGTTGAGCCAGTTGGTTTTCTGTTCCATGTAAAAGGCACCTTTGGTAAATTTTGTAAATGATAGTAAATATAGTTTAATGAAACGTGAGAGCGATTATATCAGGACAGTTGCAGAGAAAAACCCTCGCCACGAATTACGCGGATTTACACGGATTTTGTGATTCTCTTGATACATTTCCGCTTCTTTCATCGGGGAGAGTTGGTCTGTGACCCTGCTAATTGACCACAGCCTGCATTGATGTCAATTCCACGACGCATTCGTATCGTACACGGAATGCCTGCGTTTTCTAAAGTTTTTTTGAACAAGTCAGCCCTTTCACGGCTAGTAGATTCGCCATCATAACCCTGTGTGGGGTTAAGCGGAATCGCGTTGACGTGACACAAGAGTCCCTTAAGCCTTGAAGCGAGTTTTTGTGCAACTTCTGGCGTGTCGTTGACTCCGTGAATCAGTGCCCATTCAAACGTCACACGCCGATTTGTTTTCTCAATGTAATATTTACAGGCTTGAATCACATCATCAATTTTATATCTCTTGTTGACGGGCATTATTTCAAGTCGTTCGTCATCATCTGCCGCGTGCAGTGAAATTGCCAAATTGACTTGTCTTTTTTCGTCAGCAAATCTTTTGATTTGTGGCACCAAACCAACAGTCGAAACTGTGAAGCGGCGCGCGCCAAAATTAAATCCATTTGAATCATTTAATCTATCAATCGCCGCCATCGAATTATCGTAATTATGAAATGGCTCGCCCATGCCCATGAAAACCACGTTGGTAACCGATTCATTTTTTTCTTTTAACATTTGTGCATAATAAATCACTTGCGCCACAATTTCACCACTGGATAAATTTCTTTTAAATCCCATCTGACCTGTGGCACAAAACACACATCCCATAGCACAACCGGCTTGGGTGGAGATACAAAGCGTGCGACGATTTTTTGCACCGCGTTCTGTGGATGATGCTGTGATTTGTGGATTATCTGCTGGGTCACCATATCTCATCAACACCGCTTCAATTAAATTTCCATCGGGCAATTCAAACAAAGTCTTTCTAGTAGATTTATCTGACGAATCCAAATATGTTCTGATTTTGAAATTTGTAAACGAAAAATTTTCCGCAATTTTCTCACGCAATGATTTTGATAAATTCGTAAATTCATCCGCCGAAGAATACAAATGCACATACAATCCCTGCCAAATTTGTTTAGCACGGTATGCAGGTTCGTTCCATTCTTTTAATTTGTTTTCTAAAGCGGAAAAATCAAGGTCGTAAATCAGCATGGAGTTAAGTCTAACAGGTCTTGGATTGGTCTAATAGGTCTTGGATTAGTCTAATAGGTCTTAGGTTGATCTAATAGGTCTTACAGGTCTAGAAGTCTGACTAGTCAGACTTATTCAAAAAATCTAAATTTTCCTGCACAATTTTTATGTTTGGATGGTCGGCTGGCAAAAACTTCTTGAAAATTGCAAGTGCACGTTCAAACATTTCTCTTGCGCCTTGCAAATCACCTAAGTCTTTAGCTACACTACCGAGGTTGTTGAAATCTATTGCTACATCGGGATGTTCAAAGCCAAAGTTAGCTTCATGAATTTTTAAAGCGCGTTCAAACATTTTTTTTGAGTCGCTTAAATCCCCCAAGTCTTTCATTACTAGACCAAGATTGTTGATAGTATGCGCAACGTGTGGATGATTTTCAGGAAGAGTTTTTTCTATAATTTGAAGTACACGCTCGAACATTTCTTTCGCACCTTTTGTGTCCCCTAAATCTTGTATTACTAAGGCGAGGTTGTTATAATCCCTAGCAACACTCGGATGCTCTCTCCCAAAATTTGCCTCATCAATTTTTACTGCACGTTCTAACATTTCTTTTGCGCCGTTCAAATCCCCCAAATCATGTAGAACTCTACCGAGGTTATTGAAGCCTCTTGCTACATTGGGATTATCTAAGCCAAAGTTGGCTTCGTCAATCTTCAAAGCACGTTCATACATTTCTTTTGCACCATGCAAATCACCTAGGTCTTGCAGAACACTCCCAAGATTGTTAACCCAAATTGCTATATTTTGATGATCCAAGCCAAAGTTGATTTCACCAATCATCACGGTGTGTTCATAAACGGATTTTGCACCTTGATAATCGGCCAGATCATGTAAATAATAGCCATAACTATTCCACAATGCCCCTGCATTGTATAGTTCTTTAGATTCTGCATATGATGCTAGCACTGGCATGTGAGGACGAAGTAGGGCGAAATTTGCTGGTATACCAGTTTTATTTGCTTCATTTGATAAAGTTGCTAATTCGTTCACAAGTATTTCTAAAACTTCTTTATATTCCTTTGCCAAACTTTGGGCATACTCTGCCAATAGTGGATGAATATTTGGGAAAGCATCTTCTCCTTTTCTGAATAAACCTAAGCCATACAATAAACTCAATGCTTCATCGCATTTTTCCTGCTCAATTTCTAAGGCTTTTTCAAAAATTTCTAAAGGAATCGGTGTATTCGGTGCTAAATAGCCAGTCATCATAAATATTTTTTGTGCGGTTTCATCTTGTAATTCCTGCCAAGAAAGGGCAAAGGTTCTTTGCAAATCCAAATCGTGACCTGTGGCGGCGGGCATGTCAGAGCGCCAGTTTTTCATCGAAGCGTGGTCAAGTGCATTTTCGGTTTGTTTTAAATACTCTGAAATACTTAATCTTTGATGTCCATTCAAATATCGGCTCGCAAGTTCTAAACCTAAAGGTAAATATCCAAGCCTTTCTGCTAAGTTTTTCAAATCATCTTGTGAATCTTTTCTATCCTTCAAAGATTCTTTGAGAAATTGTAAACTTTCTTCTTCTGAAAATAAATCAAGGGGAAGTTGCGTTAATCCTAAAGTTGGTGACCAATTTGTATGGCGAGAAGTCACTAGAACTCGAATGTTGGAATGTCGCAATTTTGTTAATACATCACCCGCAATTTTTGTTTCTTCAAAGTTATCCAGAATCAATAAATTGAGTCCATTTGTTTTCCATGTTTGCAAAGTCAATGCTACTTGCGAAGGTTGGTCTTCTGGAAAATTATTTGTAAACATCTGTCGTCCGCAATTGGCAATTTCTGAATCTAATTGTGTTGGGTCTGCTAAGTTAATCCAATGCACGCCGCGAAAATATTTTCCGTAGCGATAGCCAAATTCAACTGCCAGTTGAGTCTTTCCAAGTCCGCCCATGCCGGTCACTGCTTGGGTAATCACTGCCCCTGTTTTTGAATCACCTAATAAATTTTCAGCTAGAGCTTTTAATTCTTTTTCACGTCCAGTGAATAAGGCATTTGGTGAAAATGGAAGATGCGAGCCGAGAGGTAAGTCGCTAACATCAGGTATTTTGTCTTTTGAAGAAAACCTTGCTGATTTTGTTTTTCTTGGAACTTTTTGTTCTTTTGAATTTACGAGATTCTTTTCCCCAGCCACAAAATTTGAATCATCTACATTGTTTGCAACAAAAGCAACACCACCTTTTTGCACAACGATTTTATGACCTTGCAATTTTTTAGCAGGTTTTTTCTTTTTATCACTTTTCTTGTTCGTATTTTTTGCCATAGTATCCCTATATAAAAAGAAACTTGCTTTATTTTACCTTACATATAAAACTAGCCAACCATCAAACCAGCTAACTAGTAAACTAGTCATTTTCTCATCATTGTATAAGAAAAGTAGGAAATTCGTAGGTTAATACTCAGTTTCAGTTAATTTTTTTCAAATATCCTTTTCTAGATGTTTTAATATACTTAAATCTGAGAATAGGGGCACAGCAAAATCTTAAAACTCAAACCATTCATCAAATTGCTGTGCTTGTGAAATAAAAGGAGAAACGCATTATGCTAAAACCATTGAAACCATCCAAACCCAACAATCTCTTCATTTGGATTGCGGTGGGTGTGTTGATTCTGGCAGGAATCATCACGTTGATTATTTCATTCAGCAATGCCAATGCCGAAGAAGATGCAATCATTGCCGCTCAAACGAATGCAGCGGAAACGGTCGCCGCTCAACAATTGACATTACAAGCCGCCTCACCAACCATGACGCCTACACTGGAGACTCCAACCCCGTCATTGACCCCCACTTTATTTGTCACCAACACACTGCCAGTACTTATATCCCCAACCACTTCAACGGGTGGTACAGGTGGCGGAAGTGGAGCAGTTGGCTGTGATAACTCAGTCTTCGTGTCTGATGTCACCATTCCAGATAAAACCGCAATGACGCCCGGTCAAACCTTTACAAAAACATGGAGGTTGCAAAACAATGGCACATGCCCATGGACAACTTCTTACAGTGTCACATTTTTATCGGGCAGTCAAATGAACGGAGCGGCTACACCTTTAACTGTTGCGGTTCAACCTGGTCAATCAGGTGATGTCTCTGTGAATTTAGTTGCCCCATCAACTGCTGGCACAGCCCTTGGCTATTGGAGATTATCCAATGCTAGCGGAATCCAATTTGGCACATCGTTCTATGTTGAAATTGTCGTCGGCGCTTCAGGAGCGACCGCCACAACTGGTGCCGCTACAGCAACTTCTACAACAGGCGCGCCTGTTCCAAGTGCAACAGCTACAACAGCACCTCCATCTGAAACACCAACTACTAATCCTAATCCATAAATAAAAAGAGACCTGCATTATGCAGGTCTCTTTTTATTTAACCAATTCTGCTAAATCATTCGCAATCAAATCAATTTTCGGATTCCACTTTTCCGCTTCTTCAATTGTAGATACGCCACTCAAAACAAAAGCGACAGGGCACCCCACACTTTGACCTGCCTGAATATCTGTTTCGAGTCTGTCACCGACAACTAAAGTCTCTTCTTTTTTTGTGCCAAGCCTTTCAAGTGACAATTCCATCAAATAGGGGAATGGTTTACCAGCCACAATCGGCTCGATTCCTGTTGCAGTAGTGATAATCGAAACCCATGCCCCCGAACCGGGGATTTCGCCTCTCGGCGTTGGAAATGTTCTATCCGTATTTGTTATATAAAATGGTTTGCCTGCTCTCACTAACAAAGTCGCTTCTGCAATTTTTTGAAAGTTGATTCCGCGGTCAATACCCATCACAACCACTTCGGCTTCTTCTGCATTTGTGATTTCGACAATTTCAAAACCTTTTTCTTGCAAAGCATTTTTGATTCCCTCTTCACCAATCATAAAAATCTTCGTCCCTTGCGGATATTTCTGCGAAAGCATAAACGCAATCCCCAAAGCGGATGTCACCACTTGAGACTCATCAATCTCCACGCCCAACTCTGATAATTTATTTTTATATTCTTCCGGAGTCTTTGTTCCATTATTTGTAGCAAACACAAACTTCAACCCACGCTCGCGGATGCGTTTGAAGATAGCAGGCAAATCACCAATCGGTGCATCTGCTTTCCAAATTACACCGTCCATGTCTAGTATTAATGCTTTTATATTTGAAGGAATCATCCCGCGATTATAAACGACTCAAACAAAAAGACCTCAAAGATTTCTCCTCAAGGTCTTCGCTAAACGCTAACAACTAATTGCTAATCGCCAAAAGCTACTTCGCAATCTTCTCAGGGCTTTCAATCACTTGGTCAACAAGACCATATTCCACGGCTTGTTGAGCATCCAAATAAAAGTCGCGGTCAGCATCACGTTCTAACACTTCAAGTGGTTGACCGGTATGTTTTGCTAACACACCATTCAACAAACTCTTCAAACGAAGAATCTGTTTTGCTTGAATTTCAATATCAGTGGCTTGACCTTGCGCACCACCAAGCGGTTGATGCATGTGAACAGTCGCATGTGGAAGGGCGTAGCGTCTACCTTTCGTTCCAGCAGTCAACAACACGGTCCCGAAAGAAGCGGTGACACCAACAGCCACCGTGCTAATCGGATTTGAAATAATTTGCATCGTGTCATAAATCGCGAGCCCAGCATAAATAACACCACCGGGTGAATTGATATACATACGAATTTCTTTTTCAGGGTCTTCGTGATTCAAAAACAACAACTGCGCCACAATCACATTCGCAACTTGGTCATCAATCGGTGTGCCAAGAAAAATAATATTGTTGCGTAACAACAAAGAATAAATATCATAAGCACGTTCACCGCGCCCAGTATTCTCAACCACCATCGGAACTACACTTTTGAAATCGGGAATCATAGTTTCTCCTTTTAATTTGGAAAATGATACCGGAAGATTATTGGATTTTCGTTAGAGTTTGATTTGCATTCCGCAAGCGCTTCTTTCTTGACCTTCAACCTGCCACTTTCAAACTCAACCTTTTCCTACTCCGATGCTTTTTCTTCCTCAACAACCTCAGCAGATTCTTCTTTTACTTCTACTTCTTCTTTCTTTGCTTCTGCTTCACGCTCTTCAATAGATTTGTAATTTCCAGTCGCAATATCTTTCAACATATCCAATGCTTTGCGAGTCATCACACGGCTGGCGGCATCCATCGCAATGGCTTGAGACATTTCATTCTGACGTTTCTTGCCACCTTTGTTCAAATCTACACCTTGCATGGCTAAACTATTAATGGCATTGATGTATTCCGCTTGTAGGGCTTCATTATCTAATTCAATTTTTTCTACTTTGACGATTTCATCCAAAATCAAACCACGTTCTAAACGTTTTTTAGCAACAGGTTCCACTTCGGTTTTGATAAATTCTTCGCGCGTGGTATTACGGACTTTGAAATATGTATCTAAATCCATGCCTTGTTGTGATAAACGATTAGATAAATCAGAAAGCACATGTTCGGCTTCATGTTCCAAAGTATGTTCGTGATATTTAATGGTCGCGCCTTCTTTTAACTTTTCAATCAAATCTACAAAATAGACATCATCATATTGTGCTTGTGAACGATTCTCAACATCTTTTTTGACGGCTTCCATCAAAGCATCTACGGTTTCGCCTGCGCCGGTCATTTTTGCAAATTCATCATTGACTTCGGGTAAGGTCACGCCACGCACTGTTTTGATGGTGGCTTCAATTTCTACATCTTTATCTTGTAATTCTTCCACTTCCCAATCTTTCGGGAATTTATGTTTGATAGTTTTACTTTCACCAGCCTTCAAACCAATTAAATTTTTTGAGAAGCCTTCATAGGGCCATTCGGTGGGTCTGCCTTCTTCACGGACAAAGGTGGCGAAGCCTGTTCGGGTTAAGCCCTCTGTTTCGGATTTGGTATCAAGTAGAACGTAGTCACCAGAGGCGATTTCTCTCTCCACTGTTTCGGTGCTGGCATACATCTGACGTAAATCTTCAAGCGCGGCATCTATATCTTTTTGTTCAGGCTGTTCCCATTTGTATTCAAGGCGCACAGATTTGTAATCACCTAAATCAATTTCAGGTGCAAGCGGCACGCGGAAAATAAATTTGGGCGGGTCCATGCTCTCAATTTTTTCCAATGTTCCGGATGCGCCGGGGTTTACATCGGCTTCTTTAAGAATGTTGGAATATTCTTTATCAATAAAAATATCCACTGCGGTTTCGGTGATAGCGGCTTCACCATATGTGCGTAGGACGACATCATACGGAGCCTTGCCAGGGCGGAAGCCTGGAATTTTTGTTTGCGACGAAATTCTGGTGGCGGCTTTCTTTTTGTATGCCACCATTTGGTCTGGATTCACTTCTACGATTAATTTAGTAGAGTGGTCATCTTGGTATTGTTTTTCGATGTTCAAAGTTGATTCCTTTTTACGTCATTGTGAGGAGGTGATTTTCCGACGAAACAATCTCAATAAGATTGCTTCGCGTTGCTCGCAATGACGGTGTAAAGTGAGGATGGTGGGAGTCGAACCCACACGCCTTGCGGCACATGATCCTAAGTCATGCTTGTCTGCCAATTCCAACACATCCCCGTGTTAAAGTAAGCGGGCGCAATTATAATGCCTAATAAAGGCTTTGATAAGTTTTTTGCTCATCTATTTTCCAGTTATAATACCCGCATTAACTTTACAGGAGAATTCCTCAAATGCCCATTGATTCTGGCATCCCAGCCCCAGATTTTGAATTACTAGACGATACAAATACCAAACGAAAACTTTCTGATTTTCGTGGCAAGCATGTAATTTTATATTTTTACCCTGCGGATGATACACCGGGCTGTACCAAAGAAGCCTGTAATTTTCGTGATGATTATTCTGCTTACGAAAAAGCAGGCGTGGTGATTTTAGGCGTCAGCCCGGATACAGTTGAATCGCATGTGAAGTTTAAGAAAAAATTTCAATTGCAATTTCCATTGTTAGCAGACGAAGGTCATAAAGTTTGTGATTTATATGGTGTGTGGGGACCGAAAAAATTTTTAGGCAAAGAATACGAAGGTGTATTGCGAACCACGTTCTTAATTGACGAAAATGGCAACATCAAAAAAGTATATGAAAACGTCCGCCCGTCAGAACATAGCAATCAATTACTGGCAGACCTCGGATTAACATAATTATCCAAACTCAAATCTCTGTTAACAATAAATGTTATTAACAGAGATTTTGTTCATTTGTTAAGCGAAATTGAGAATACTTATACAACCTGCTTGAACCCTAGTGACAAGTAGGTTGGAGTTTGTTATAATCGGCTTGTGAAAATTGAGACAAATTAAGAAAAGCACCACTCAGTTTGATACAATCAAGAAGCGGGCTTGTCCCGTTTGAATCTTTTCAGGAGAGAGTCTATGCAACATTTTGTGATTGTGGGGATTTTGGTCATTATAACGACCGTTCTCACTTACTTAGGCTTGGATGTTGCCGGTCTTGCTAAACAACAACACCCTGTTGCCGCAAGTTTGCAATCGGCACCGATAGACCAATTATGGCACTGGGAAATGATCGTCATTTCCTTTTTGTTTGCCTTAATTGTCGTACCAATGATGTACAGCCTCGTTGTCTTTCGCCAAAAGAAAGGCGAAATGAAAGATGGCGAACACATGGAAGGCAACACCACGCTTGAAGTCGCTTGGACGGTTATTCCACTTTTTATTGTAGTTATCTTTGCATATTTAGGCGGTTGGTCACTTGGAGAAGTAAACCGTGTAGACCCACAAGCCCTCGTCATTAATGTTCGTGGCGCACAATTTGCTTGGACGTTTGAATACCCTGAATATGGTATTGTCAGCAATGAATTACATTTACCAGTAGATAGACAAGTCGTTTTGAAGATGACCTCCTCAGATGTAATTCACTCTTTCTGGGTACCTGAATTCCGCCTCAAACAAGACGTGGTACCTGGTCGCATCACTGAATATCGGGTTACGCCTACACTTATCGGTGACTATAAAGTCCGCTGTGCCGAGCTGTGCGGCACTTCTCACGCCTACATGGAAAATCCAATTATCGTTAATACCCAAGCAGATTATGATGCTTGGATTATTGAGCAAACCGAAATCGCTCAACAATTAGCTCAAACTCCTGAAGGGCAAGGCAGATTACTTGCCGTCCGCAATGGCTGTCTCGGTTGTCACTCTTTAGATGGCACACCGGGTACAGGTCCCACTTGGTTTAACTTATTTGGTAAACAAGAAAACTTAGACGACGGCACAGCCATTTTGGTAGATGAAGCTTACTTAGCAGAATCTATTTTGAACCCGAATGCAAAAATAGTAGCAGGCTTCACCTCACCTTCTGTGATGCCCGCTTTTGTTTTCACTGATGAAGAAATTGCAAACATCATTGCATATATACAGACTCTGAAATAGAGGAAATGATTATGAAGAAATTTTTTACAAGCGCATTATTCAAAGGCTTGGTTTGGCAAGTGATTGGCTTCTTTATCGGAGCGAGTCTTGTCACTGGCATTCGCGCATTAATGGGCTTAAGCACGACCGATACATTCTTTTTCACTGAACCCGCTTGGGTATTGGGTTCTTTTATCGGTGCCATTTCATTTCTCGTCGGCTGTGGCGTCACCGATGATTGGATTAAGTGGGCACGTGGTATTGAAACACACGATGAACACGAAGAACACTGGCATGGTTGGGAAAAATTTATCAATGTCTCTTTCGACCACAAAGTAATTGGTATTCAATATACATTAATCGCCCTAGCATTGCTCGCCATCGGTGGTACCTTCGCTTTAATTTTCCGTACCGAACTTGCCGCTTCTCAACTTCAATTCCTCACCACTGAATTTCAATTGTTTGGTCAAAACGGACCACAACTTTACAACACACTCATGTCATTGCATGGCATTGTGATGATTATCTCCATTTTGCTCGGCATTTCGGGCATCATTAACTATGCCGTACCACTTCTCATTGGCGCGGCAGATATGTCCTTCCCACGCCTCAATGCTTTTTCATATTGGATTGCTGTTCCTGCCGCAGTAACTTTAATCTCCAGCCTTTTCCTCGGCGGTTTTGACACGGGTTGGACAGGTTATCCTCCGCTTTCATCGCGCGCCCCTGTTGGTATGCAAATGTTCTTCATGGGTGTATTTATAGCAGGTTGGTCATCCATCTTAGGTGCATTAAACGTAGTGGTCACCGTCATTCGAATGCGTGCCAAAGGCATGGCTGCAATGAAAATGCCGATTTTTGTTTGGGCAAGTTTAGCCACCTCTATCATCGCCATGACCGCCACCCAATTCATTGGTTTGGCATTTCAATTGGTCATGTTCCAACGCCTTTTTGGCATGGGCTTCTTTGACCCATCCAAAGGTGGCAACCCGGTTCTCTTCCAACATTTATTCTGGTTCTATTCCCATCCCGCAGTATATGTATTCATTTTGCCGGGCTTGGGCGTAATTTCAGAATTACTTCCTGTCTTCGTTCGCAAACCTTTATACGGCTATCGCTGGATTGCAATGTCTTCCATCGGTATCGCACTCGTAGGCTTCGTCGTTTGGGCGCATCACATGTTCACTTCTGGCATGAACGAATATTTACGCGTACCATTTATGTATAGCACTTTGCTTGTATCAGTGCCGACGGGCGTAAAGTTCTTCTCATGGGTAGCCACTATGTGGAAAGGCAAGATTTCCACCCCAACTCCGATGTTATTCGTCTTAGGTGCGATTATCGTCTTCTTGATGGGGGGGCTGTCCGGACCGCCTCATGCTACGGTGTCAACTGATTTGCACTTACATGACACATATTTTGTCGTTGGGCATTTTCACGATACCATCTTCGGCGGATTCGTCTTCCCATTCTTTGCCGCCATTTATTACTGGTTCCCCAAAGCCACAGGCCGCCGCATGAGTGAATTCTGGGGAAAGGTACATTTCTGGCTGATGACGCCTTCCTTCTTCGTTTTGACATTCGGCATGATGTATGTCGGTTTGCTTGGTATGCGCCGCCGCATCGCAGATTATGACCCCGCACTTGGTTTGGATACAGCACATCTTGTCTTAACCATTGGTGCATTCTTAATCGCGCTTTCTGTTTTAATTTTCTTCATCAACTTTTTCTACAGCATCAAAAATGGAGAAAAAGCCGAAGGCAATATTTGGGAATCCCGTTCACCCGAATGGCAAGTACCTTCGCCAATGTCCTTACACAATTACCCAACACCAATTGAGGTGGTTGGTGAGCCGTATGATTACGGTTTGAAAGATGCACCTTATACTCGTTTTGCTCCTGCCTCCAAAGGCAAAGGCAAACACTAATCCAAAGGTGAGGAGCAAAATAGATGTCTCATTCTCAAAATAAATCTGCCGCGCTCATGCAGGGCGTAATTATCTTTATATATCTCACTGCATTAACAATTTTAGAATATTTTGTCGCTGTAGCATTTGATGCAGTGCCGTTGTTGATTGTTGTCGCAATCGCTAAAGCGGCTTTGGTTTTGTATTACTTTATGCACATATACAAACTCAATGAAACTGATAGCGATACCAACCATGATTCATACGCTTATAAAACGATTACCAACCGTTTAGGCTTATGGTTATTCTTGCTTTCAGATAGTTTTGTATTTGCAGGCTTATTAGTGATGCGTTCAAACTTGCTTGGCTTAACGCGCCCTGAATTGAATCAGGTTTTAGGGTTGGGCGTGACTGCTGTGCTTTTAATTTCTTCCTTCTTTATGAATCGTGGTGAATTGTTGATGGCACATGGAGATGTGAAAGGCTTCATGCGCAATACAGTTATCACCTTCATTTTAGGGCTAGGATTCCTTTTGGGTGTGGTATTGCTCGAATGGCGTATCGCGGCTCACGAGGGATTAACTGCTGACTTTGGCAACCCAGTTACAGGTCCAGTAGGAGGCGTGTTTTATATGATGACTGGGATGCACGCATTCCACGTCTTCACAGGTTTAATCTTCTTAGCCGTTGTTTGGAATAATGCTCGCAAAGGTTTGTATACTGCTGAACAACATTGGGGTGTGGAAGCCGCCGCTGTGTATTGGCACTTTGTAGATTTGGTGTGGATTTTCTTCTACCCTGCCTTGTATTTGATTGGCACGGCAGTGAGCGCACACTAAAAAAATTATCCGCCGCCGTGAGGCGGCGGAATTGTTTATTGGTATTGGAGTTTTGAATGGATAAAAAATTAATTTGGATTGGCGTAGGCATTCTGGCTCTTGTCCTTTTAGGAATCACTTTTTCTGTTTTGTTTGCAAAACCACCTGAATTTCGCGGAACAAGTTATGCAGAGCCTTTTCCACCTGCAACGGAAATTGAGTTAACAAAATCAGATGGCACCATGTTTCGTTTAAGTGAACAAACAGGAAAAATTCATTTAATCTTTTTTGGTTACACCTCATGCCCTGATTTTTGCCCAACCACATTAGCAGAAATGAAATTATTGACGGATGACTTGGGTGCTAATGCAGAAAACGTGCAAGTTTTATTTATTACTGTTGACCCTGAAAAAGACACACCTGAAAAAATTCAAGAATATGTTAGTCGTTTTAACACAAATTTTATTGGATTAAGTGGCACACAAGCAGAACTTGAACCCATTTGGCAAGGCTATGGAATTTTTCGTGAAGTAACAAATCAATCCACAGCGCTTGGCACTGTGATTAATCATACGGTGCGTTTGTATTTGGTAGATTTAGAAGGTAACTTAAGATTATCGTATGCGTATGGAACACCATATACAGATGTTGTCTTTGATATTGAACTTTTATTGGATGAAGCAAAATGAACTACAGCCTTTCTAGAGTATTGATTGCTTTTGCGCTTGGTGTTTTGGTTGGAGCAATGATGACCGAATTATCATATTTAGGTTTACGCAGAGAAAACCGCGCACCCACTACGATTGAATTAACGATCCCTGCTGGTACTGCTGAATTAATTCGACAAGGTGATGCGCCACCAACCATTCCGCAAGATATGCGTTTTGTGGTTGGCGATGTATTAAGAGTAATCAATGAAGATGACGAAAATCATCAACTTGGTTTGTTATATATCCCTGCTAAATCTTCGGCTAGTTTGAAATTAGAGTCAGTTGAAAATATGACGATGGAATGTTCGTTTCAAGCAAGCAATTCTTTCGGCATTACTGTGCAAGAACCCGTTACATGGTGGACGCGCGTTCGTGGATATTTTTATGCAGGCTTTCCGCTTGGGATGTTGTTTGCAGTTTATAGTGGTTTGATTACAAAAAAGAAAAAAGATGAATCTGTTGCGTAATATGTTTTCAAAGAAATGGTTGTTAACAACCATTTTGGTTTTTATCGGTACAGCAGTTTGTATTCGGCTTGGTATTTGGCAATTAGATAGACTCGAACAAAGACGAGCATTTAATTCACAAGTTGAGTCAATGCGTGCTGAAGAACCGTTAAACTTAAATGATGAAATTCCAAATAATATTGAAACGATGGAATGGCGAAAAGTTATCGTCACTGGTGAGTATGATTTTGAGAATCAAGTTGCCTTACGAAATCAAGTTCAGGATAATCAATATGGATATCATCTCATCACACCGCTTCGTTTCAACGGGACATCTGTTTTGGTCAACCGCGGCTGGATTCCTGTGGACGCAGATTGGCGCACCTTTGACGAAGTAGGTGAGGTCACTGTTCAAGGGTTGATTCGGCTTGGGCAGGGCAAACCAGCCATAGGCGGCGTCGCAGATGCGTTGCCGATAGACGGGTCAATGCTTGAAGTGTGGAATAATCTTGATGTGGAGAAAATGTCTACGCAGTTTTCATATCCAATCTTGAAAATTTTTATTCAACCCAATGTTGATGAAAATGACACTACACCTCCAATTCCGTATCAACCTACAGTAGAATTAACGGAAGGACCACATTTTCAATATGCTTTACAATGGTTTGCGTTTGCGGTTATTTTATTTTTTGGGTATCCTTTTTATTTAAGAAAGCAGGTTGCATGAAACATTCATTAAACACTTCATTTGCTAAACTAACATTTAGTTTATTAATTTCAATTCTTGTATTAACAATTTTAGGTAATTTCGTTTCCACCACCAATGCCGAAGCATTTTGTAATGGAGCAGTTTTTTGTATACCAACCCAACCATTAGGTTATCTTAAACTTACACACGTACTTATTGCGGGAATTTCTTTCATCGTTTTATGGTTTGTGTGGCGCAAAGCCTGGCGCGAACAAAAACATCATAAAGTTTTATTGCCATTAACAACGATTACGACGATTTTATTTTTGGGTCAAGCGTTTGTTGGGGCAATTCAAGCCACGCGTGGTTATCCGCTTCACTTAACTGTTTTACATTCACTCACAGCCATCGCTTTATGGATTTCACTTTTGATGTTGGTTTATTTTGCAAGCACATTGAATGAAGATGGAAAAGTTGAAGTTCGTTTTGGATTTTCACAACGCCTAAAAGATTTTTGGATTTTATCTAAACCATTAATTGTGGCTTTGTTATTAGTTACCACTTATGGCGGGCTTGTCATGGGTGGCAAAGCATTTCCATCTGCTTCATTAACATTTTGGACGTTATTCGGCGGCGCATTAGCTGCCGCAGGTTCCAGCGCATTGAATCAATACATTGACCGCGACCTTGATAAAAACATGCAACGCACAGCCAAACGTCCATTAGCCGATGGAAGATTAACGCCCGCTGAAGGTTTATCCTATGGCTTGGCTTTATGTTTGATTAGTTATTATGTGATGGCTGGCTATGTTAATTTCCTCGCCGCACTGCTTTCACTATCTGGAATTTTTTATTATGTTCTTCTTTATAGTGTCTGGCTCAAAAAAGCAACCGTGCAAAATATTGTCATTGGTGGTGGCGCGGGTGCAATTCCGCCAATGGTGGGCTGGGCGGCGGCAACAGGTGAGTTGACTCTCGCGGCTTGGATTTTATTTGCTATCATCTTCATGTGGACTCCGCCACATTTTTGGGCATTAGCAATCGTCCGCATGAAAGACTATGAACGCGCAGGCGTGCCGATGCTCCCAGTGGTTGAAGGTGAAGAAAAGACTCGCAAACAGATTTTGATTTACACAGTCGAATTAATCGCCGTCACGCTTCTTCTCCCGATATTCAACCTGACAGGCGTTTTCTACTTAATCTCCGCTTTAGTTTTGGGTGCCCTACTATTTTATGCCGCGTGGAAAGTCTTCCGACTCGGTGGCAACAAAAATGCATGGATGATGTATCGTTGGTCGAGCATGTATTTGGCATTTATCTTTTTGGCATTGATGATTGATGCGGTGTTGTAAGGATTATTTGGATTTGCGATATACGACGGCAACTTCATCCTGATACAAATGTGACCAATTCATATCTCTTTCCATTGCACTTGCCAATGGGCTATTTGAATTAATGATTGCCCATTCAACTTGATATTTGTTAAGCACATCTTCCCAACCCAAATCAGCAGAAATGACATGTACATGTTCACGCATCAAACTTTCACCGTAAAAATCAGTTTGGCTATCTAAAAACACTTTTTGTATAGGAAACAACCGATATTCCAAATATCCGCCCCAATTAAATTCATTAAACATATTGCCAGTTTGTGGGTTTTCTTGTAGCCAATCCGTAGCATGAACTGGAAATACCGATGGATTAAATTCATAGATAGTAATTTGATAACTATGATATTTGCTAACCATAAATATAGAAAATACAACGATTGCTATAAAAACCCAGTAACTTATTAGATTCGATTGTAGGTCATTAATCCGTTTTTCTAAATTTAACCAAAATCCTTCCAAATTTAAAGACTTTAGACATCCACATAGAATTGGAACGGTGGAGATGATAAATAAAGGAATGTTCCGTGAGACTAGCAGGCTTGCCATTGCCATTCCTGCCATTAAGAAAACCTGACTCACTGGTAGTTTGGTATTTGAAATTGAAGGAATAATGATTGTTACACCTAAAAATAATAAAAACGGAAACATTCCTACTTCGTGGAAATTAGGCGACATCGTCTCTGATGTGTTTTGTAAAATATAACTGCTATTATTCCCTAAAACGGCTAACCAATTTCCCCAACCATCCGGCGTGATTACAGAGGCTAATAAAGAAATTCCTCCAATTCTTAATAAATTAACCATGTTCGATTGTTTATTTGAAAATATTTTTTCCCATACATCCCCAGCAAGATAAGCAAACCAGACTATAAACCCGAATATAAATCCACCATGTAAATTTGCCCATATCATTATTATTAGCCCAACTAGCCATACATTTATGTGACCAGATTTTCTGATTTTTTCTAGTTGGATTACCCAAATATGAAGCATAAGAAAAGTAAATAAATGCGGACGTGGTAGCCAGTGAACGCTTGAAGCCGCTAAGCCTAACAAAAGGATGAAAATTGATAGAATAGGAAGTTGAGAAACTTTAACTGATTCTTTGTAGATTAAGAAAAAAGTAATGGCGATAATTAACCCGCTAAAGAAAATGACACCATCTAACCCAGCGATTCTATTTGCGGTTGCAACTAAAACTTGACTTGCCCATTCATACGGTGGCCTTGATTCGCCGAGTTTCGTGTATGACAGGATATCTTGTGTGGGAATACTTTTGGTTTCAAGAATATACTCCCCAAGTGCAAGATGCCTCCCTAAGTCTGAGTCAATGCTTAACATCCTTGTTCCTAGCAGTAAGCAGGCAATCAAAATTGCAATAAACAATATGTCTTCAAGTTTAGGGAGTAAATAACGAAGGATGCTGGCTGAGGTTTTTGATTGCATTTCTTTATTATACAAAAAACTAGAGCCATATTATGGCTCTAGTTTTAATTTATTTACTCACCCAAATAATCCCTTAACTTCCTGCGAATAGAAGGATGCCTTAACCTACTCAAAGCCTGCGCTTCGATTTGGCGCACGCGCTCGCGCGTTACGCCCATCTTACGTCCTACTTCTTCAAGCGTGTATGCTTGACCATCAAGCAAGCCGTAGCGTAGTTGCAAGATGCGCACTTCGCGTGGTGGTAAGCCATTCAACACTTCGCCGAGATGTTCTTTCAACAAATTATATGTCGCAGTATCATCTGGTGGAGGAGCTTCATCATCTTCGATGAAATCACCGAGCACAGAATCTTCTTCATCATCGGTTGGGGTTTCCAAAGAAAGCGGACGACGCGCCACTTGAATCATGTTTTCCACTTTTTTCGGTGGGACGTCTAACGCGTCTGCTAATTCTTCTACACTAGGTTCACGACCTAAGCGTTGTGTCAATTGATGTTGTACGCGTAATAATTTGTTGATTTGGTCACCCATGTGGACGGGCACACGAATCGTGCGTCCTTGATCTGCAATTGCGCGGGTGACAGCTTGGCGAATCCACCAAGTAGCATAAGTGGAGAATTTGTGTCCACGGCGATAATCAAACTTTTTGGTAGCGCGGATTAAACCGATGTTTCCTTCTTGAATTAAATCCAAGAAAGGCACACCACGTCCCATATATTTTTTAGCAACCGAGATAACCAAACGCGAGTTTGCTGTGATTAGGTGTTCACGAGCCGCCCAACCATCTTCAATAAAACGGCGGAGTTCAAGCCTGCGTTTTGGAGTGGCATTACCTGTGGCAAGTTCTTCACGGGCAGTGCGTCCACGTTCGATGCGTTGAGCAAGTTGAACTTCTTCAACTGCCGTGAGCAAAGGCACACGACTGACTTCTTTTAAGTACAAGCCGATTGTGTCGTCTGTGTCAATATTAGCGAGGTAATCGTCTAACGCAAGGTCTGGTTCAGGTTCGGCTTCGCCACTTTCTTCCACTGCTACCAATTCATCTTCGGTAGGCTCAGGCATGACGGTATCTTCCATAAATGGAATACCGGCACTCAATAAGGCGGAGAAGGCTTCTTCTAGTTGCTCAACATCTTGCTCTGCTTCAGGGAAGAAGTGTAAGATGTCATCTAATGTCACATATGATTTTTGACGCCCCAGTTCAATGAGCCGTGCTATGGCGGGGAATTCTTCTTCGTCGTCACCGCCAATTAAAATTTTCTCTACATCCATTCGCAAATCCAACTTTCACTAAATTTTTTCATTCAATTCACAATTAGAATACAATGTTTTAAGGTGAAAAGCAATAGCTTTTCACCTTTCTGATGCTTTGCAATGCTTTTGTATTACGTATAAAGTAGGGACACGATACATCGTGTCCCTATAAAATGCCTAAGGCGTAGGAGTTGCCTCAATTGCAGGAACAGGTGTCACCGTAGGAAGAGGCGTTGCTGTCGCTGTTGGGGTAGGTGTATACAAATATGGCGGGAAGTTTGCTAAGTTGGTCAATGAATCAATTCCATTAAGTGAAACAATAAGCATATCTTGCCCATCAAGGCGAACATAGTAACCATTATTTGTAGGGGTGCTATCGCCAACCTCAAGTGTGTTTGATGTGCCGTCATCAAAAGTAACTGTAATGATGTAAGCAGGCTCATCAAAACCAAAGATAGATGGGTCACCATCAACTTCATCGCTGATTCTTAATGCGCTGAGTTGAGATGCCGCCGCTTCAGCCAAGGCTGGGTCTGCTTCTACTGCGTCAGGCTGAGTCAACACCCAAACATTCTCTGCGTTGCGTTCAATAGCAATGGTTTGACCTTCAGCAGGTTGCACCTCGATGCTTTTGACAATTTTTGTTGAGTCGAACACGAATTGTGCTTCAACTGTTGGGGTGATTTCTGCTTCGGCAGTGGTTTCAGCATTGCGATTTAAATAGTAAGCAATTGCAATTACAACAGCGAGAACGAGAATAGTAACCCATGTGCCTGTACGAAAAATAGGTTTGCTCGGTTTTTGTGTGGCAGTTGATTTTACTCTGCCAGTTTTTTTTGTTGTCGGTTTTGATGTTTTACGAGTTGCCATACTTTTGTTAACCTCTTCTGCGGCGAGAAATCCATGAGGAAACGCCAAAGAATACAATCATGCCGGGGATGACAACGATGGCGACGACAGCAAGCAATAAGAATCTCCATCCTTGCGGTGGGAGGAAAATGCGTTGTGTTTGAGGACGAGTTGTCAGGTTAATCAAGTCTTCTTGTTCAGCAGTCCAATCCACTGAGTTGATGAAGAAGTTGCCGTTGCCATACACATCAAAATTCGCATCAATTGCAAATAATGAGTTGCCTGTCACGAGCACGCGTCCTTTGGTGGTGATGTTTTCACCAGCCACTGCCATAATGATTGGACCGGGTGTATCGGTACCTTCTGTATATTGATAACCGGTTTCGGCTTCTTCCTCTAAACTTACTTCGCTGTAGGAATTATCAGATGTGAAGATAAGTGGTGTGGTGACGATGTCTTGTGAATCTAATGGAATGGTTGAGATACTTCTCGAATTCGGCATATAGATTGCATAATTTTGGCTGAGGTTTTGGGTGATTGGGTGCGTGTTGTACCCAGCCGAAATTGCCACAAATGGATTTTGTGTACTGGTGAAATCTAAGATGATGTCGTCATTTAATGTGATGCCCCAATCTTCTGAAAGATATTCAGCCAATGGGTCGCGTGCATCACCAAAATCTGTCAGGACTGTAGGTTCTTGCATAACAACTAACGAACCACCAGCATCTACAAATGCTTTGAGTAAATTTACTTCGGCTTGTGATAATGGTTTTTGCGGACCAGCAATCACAATCACTTCTGCATCTTCAGGAATGGAATTATTGGTCAGCAAATTCAAGGTGTTGACGGTATAGTTTTTCGATTCCAATGTGCTTTTGGCGATGGAGAAACTGCGTTCGTCTGCAGAATTGAATGTGCCTTCGCCATGTGCTTCGAGGAAGTAAATGCCTCGCGCTTCTGGGCTGATGAGGCGAATCATAGATTTAGCCAGTTCGCTTTCAGTAGCAGAAGCGGCAATTTCTTGTGCATCGCCCATTTGCAATAAAATTTTCCCATCACCGGTGATGCCGGCTTCGCGTGCCCTGATGGGGTCTGTATCTGGATTTACAAAGGTGTAATCAAATTTGCCGTCACTGTTTTCTTTGAACTTTTGTAAAAGTTCTTCAGCGGCTGTGCTGTTGATAGCTTGAGAATAAAATGCAACTGCACTAACATTCTCTGGTAGTGTGGCAAGGATTTGCAATGTCTCTGGGGCGAGTGTGTTGGATTGGTCTTCGGTGAAATCCCATGGAGAGCCGAGTAAATCTGTGTTGTTATAAACAATATAGTTCGTGGCGATGATGATGCCGAGAAAAGCAAGCGTCAGGATGAGAGAGTTTGAACCGTAGCGAGCCTGCCTACCCGTAAGAAAGCGGCGAACAGAGTCAGGTGAGAGAATTGCGTATGTTGCGAGTCCAATCACCAATAAGCCGATGCTGATTTGAAATGCGAGGTTCAAACCATCAAGTTGTTCTTCTGGTAAGGTGAACATACCAATACCAGTTAATACATTTGCAGAGCCAATCAGACCTGTTGCAATACAGGCAATTAAAGCGACGATTAGCCCAATGAATGCGTACTGTGCATTAGGATTTTTCTTTTTGCCAGCCATTAGCGCCATCTCCGAATTTCAATTGCGGTGGTGCCGATGAATAAGCCCAACGCGGTAAGACTTAAGTAGTAAACGATGCCTGCCAGAGTCATATTTCCTTGATTGATGTTTTGTTGAAAGTGATAAGAAAGACTGAGGTAGTTGAGAATTTCACCGCCAGTGGGTAACAAGTTGACGGGCATGTTTATAAAAAACCATAAGAAGAAGAACAAGCCAAGTGTTACGAAAAAGGCAGCGAATTGATTGTTGAATATGGCTGAGATGCCGACACCCAATGCCAACATAGCAGAGGATACGAGTATCAAACCAATGTATGAAGATAAAACCATCATCCAGTCAATGCCGGGGGAGACGAAGTTATTCAACACCAATGGAAAAACCAATGTAACCAATGCTGTTGAAAGCACAAACATTAATGCGCCCAGCCATTTGCCTGCTACAAATTCAAAATCTTTGACTGGGGCTGTGAGCATGAGTTCAAGCGTGCCCATGCGTGCTTCATCAGAGATGAGGCGCATGGTAATTGCTGGCGCGAGAAACACCATCAAAAATACAAATAGCCAATTGATTTGAAGTGTATCCGGTGCGGCACCTCCACCCATAAAAGCATTTTGTGAACTAAACAACAAAATTAAGGTGAAGTAAATTCCCAATGGCAGGAGGATGGCAAGCATCACAACATAAGCCAATGGGCTGTTAAAGTAATTATCGTATTCGCGTTTTGCGATTGTCCAAATATTATTCATGGTTCCCTCTACTTCTTTTTGTCACTGCTGGTGAGTTCAAGGAAGATTTCTTCAAGACTCATGCCTAGCGGACGGAGTTCGAGTAAATCATAACCAGATTTGATAACTTGTTTAGCGACTTCGGGGCGTAAGTCTTTACCTGAAGCAAACTCAAATTCAACTGCGCCATCTTCAAGGGTTTCAATTTTGCGAACGCCTTTAACTTCTTTAATGGTTTCAGCCAATTGATCACCATCGCCACGAACTTTCACAACGACACGTTCCGCACCGAGTAAGCGGGCTTGTAAGTTTTCGGTGGTATCTTCGGCGACAATTTTTCCTTTGTTGATAATCAACACGCGGTCACAAAGGTTTTGGGCTTCATTGAGTAAGTGCGTAGAAAGTAAAACAGTTTTTTCTTTACCGATTTCCCGAATCAACTCACGGATTTCTACAACCTGACCGGGGTCTAAGCCAATGGTGGGTTCATCTAAAATCAAAACTTCTGGTTGATGTAACAAGGCTTGTGCCAAACCAACTCTTTGGCGCATACCTTTCGATAAATTGCCGATGAAACCTTGTGCACGGTCTAACAAGCCGACGCGGTCTAACACTTCATCCACACGGTCTTCCACATCGGGCAGGCGACGTAAGTCGCCCATGTATTTCAGATAGTCAAACACGACCATATCTGTATACAGCGGAACTGTCTCCGGTAAATACCCCACACGCTTACGAACTTCAAGCGATTCTTCCACTACATCGTAACCAGCCACCATTGCCTCGCCATCACTAGGCGGCATGTAACCCGTTAAGATTCGCATGGTAGTTGTTTTCCCGGCACCGTTTGGTCCGAGAAAGCCCACAATTTCGCCTTGTTTGGCATCAAAACTCAAATTGTGGATGGCGCGGCGTGCGCCATAGTCTTTGGTGAGACCACTAACTTTAATCATTGCCTCTCCTCAAAAAATAAAATTTTGTTCTAGGATTTTCGCAAAGAAAAGACACAGCCCTGCGGCGGTGCCTTTTTATATTGCCGTTGATACTATACAATAAATGAAGAGGTGAAGTCAAGCACTCTCTATACTTCTAATACAACCCTAATCTGGCATATAATCATTTTATGACAAAGCTACTGTACCAAACCGATTCGTATCTTCAAGAATTTTCTGCTCAAATTGTATCTGTAGATACAGAAAACCGCACAATTATCTTAGACCAATCTGCTTTTTATCCCGGTGGGGGAGGTCAACCTTGTGATTTTGGGACATTGAAAGCCAATGATGTAACTTATATTGTGGATAAAGTCAAAAAACAAGGAGATGATGTCTTACACTTTATCTCTGGAAGTGAACCTTTACCTGCACCCGGCTCCGCTTCATTCGGGACTTTAGACTGGGTGCGGCGGTATCAACTAATGCGTACGCACACAGCCATGCATATCTTGTGTGGTGTCGTGTGGCGAGATTATGGCGCAAAAGTGACAGGTGGAGATATGGATCCGCTCAAAGGCAGAATGGATTTTGAATTTGAATCCATGCGTGGGGAGTTGGTAAAAGAAATAGAGAGCAGAATCAATCTCGAAGTCCAAGAAAGACGCGATGTACACGTGAAGATTCTGCCGAGGGAAGAAGCATTCCAAATTCCAGATTTAATCCGCACGAAGATTAATCTATTGCCTGAGGGAATTAAAGAAGTTCGCACTGTTGAAATTGTTGGGCTAGATTTACAAGCCGATGGCGGAACACATGTAAAAAATACATCGGAAGTTGGAAAAATTCGCGTGGCTAATTACAAAAGCAAAGGTGCGATTAATAAACGAATTTATGTGGAATTAGATGAATAGCCCAAATAGGGGAGGAGATTCATGAATCGCTGATGTATAATGAAACAAAACGGTAGTTGCCTGCCGTGATAATCTCAAAGGAGAATGTATTTATGAATACAAAAAAGTTTTCAATTTTGCTTGCGGCATTGATGTTGATTATTGCACAATTAGCCTGTGCTGTTGGCGAGCCGACCTTAAGCAATTCTCGCACTGCTTATGACCAAGATGGTGCACAACCTTCATCCACATTTGGTGCATTTGATACGGTGTATGTAGTTAGCGATTTAGCCAATGGTGCGGCTGGGAATGTAGTTACTTCACGCTGGTTTGCTGAAAATGTTGATGGTTTAGAACCTAATTTCTTCCTCGATGAAGCAGATATTAATGTCACTGAAGCAGATGCACCTTTCAATGGCACAATCTATTTCTTCTTCGAACCCCCAACAGATGGTTGGCCCGCTGGCACTTATGCAGTTGAAATTCTTTTCAACGGTGTTTTGAGTGCTACAGTGAACTTTACAGTTCAATAATTTTGTTTGATGAACGTTTAGACCTCCGAGATTTTTAAAATCTCGGAGGTCTTTCTTCTTGTGAGGTAAAATATCTCTATCCCAACCAAGGAGAGAGAATGGTCTTTTTACCAGAATCAAAAGAAAAACGGGTTTTCAATAATGTCTTAGGGGCAATGGGGAATACACCACTTGTCAAGTTAGAAAGAATCGGCAAAGATTTACCAGTTCCTTTATATGCAAAACTAGAATTTATGAATCCCGGTGGGTCAGTCAAAGATAGAGTCGGGGCAAATATTATTGAACAAGCAGAAAAGCGTGGCGAAATTAAACCAGGCGGAACGATAGTAGAAGCCACATCTGGCAACACAGGTGTAGGCTTGGCAATTGCGGCGGCGTTGAAAGGCTATAAAACCATCTTCGTCATGCCCGATAAAATGAGCAACGAAAAAATCTTATTACTGCGTGCTTATGGAGCAAAAGTAGTCATCACGCCTACAGCAGTCGGTCCTGATGACCCACGTTCTTATTATGAAGTTGCAAAAAAGTTTGCGCGTGAAACTCCAAATGCAATTTTAGCCAATCAATATCACAACCCTGATAACCCAAAGACACATGAGTTAACCACAGGTCCAGAATTGTGGGAACAAACCGATGGAAAATTAACTGATGTAATTATTGGTATTGGTACAGGCGGCACAATTACTGGTGTAGGTCGTTATCTAAAATCAAAAAATCCAAACATCACAATTGTTGGTGTGGATATTGAAGGTTCAATCCTGACAGAAATTTGGCAAAACAAAGGTGTCATTCCGCCGGGGGCATATCCGAAAACATATAAAGTGGAAGGCATTGGTGAAGACTTTTTACCATCTACAATGGATATTAATTATGTAGATGCAATCGAACGCGCTGGTGATAGAGAATCATTTTTGTGGGCGCGTCAGTTAGTTCGTCAAGAAGGTATTTTTGCAGGCGGTTCATCAGGTTCTGCGATTGCGGGTGCAATCAAATACTGTAAAAAATTAAAAGGTGACCGCTTGCCTGTTGTGATTTTGCCTGATTCTGGTTCGCGTTATCTTTCAAAATTTTATGATGATAAGTGGATGCGTGAATTTGGATTCCTCAGCATGGAATTTGGAGAAACGGCTCTGGGCGACCTTCTACTTGCGAAACCAAACAAACAGTTACTTACCGCCATACTGGGTGACTCTATCCGTAAAGTTGTCAATGTGATGCACCAAAATGCAGTCTCGCAAATGCCAGTCGTTGACGCAGACGGAAATTTGAAAGGTCTCATCGAAGAAGTGGATTTGTTGAATCATCTGCTTGAAAAACATGAACATAGTAATGACGAATCAATTGATAGCCTCATTCAAAAACCGAGTGCGGTTTTTCCACCCGAAACTTTACTTGAAGAAGCCATGCCTTCGTTAACCGCTGGTTTGGCATTAATTGTGGTTGAAAACAATAAACCAATCGGTATCTTAACAAAGATTGATGTGTTAGATTATGTAGCAGGGAAAATCTAATTTAGAACAAATTTTCTGATATAATCCCTTTATCAAATTGGCTTGTGCCAATACAAAATAAAACGGAGGCAGAAATGGATTTCAGTTCAATTAATTGGATAGCAGTTGTTTTATGTCTTGTTGCCAGCATGATGATTGGTGGCGTTTGGTTCAGCCCGAAAGTATTTTTTAACTCATGGTGGAAAGCCATTGGCAAAACAGAAAAAGACATGCAAGATATGTCAAAAGGAAGTTCTGCTAGCATGATGGCTACATGGGGTGGGACTATCGTCGCTTCTTTAATTCAGGCAATCTTCATGGGCTTTATGACCGATGCCATGGGTGCTACAAATTGGCCATCTGGCGCAATGACAGGTTTTTGGTTATGGCTTGGCTTTATTGCACCATCTAGCCTCACCAACAAACTCTTTGCCGATAGATTTCCTGCTTGGTTGTATGAAGCGGGAAATCATCTCGTCACATTCCTTGTAATGGGTGCGATTCACGGCGCGATGTAAAACAACAGTTTACATATCAAGTAAAATAAAACAGACGGTTAACCGTCTGTTTTATTTTTGGAGAAATATGATTAGACCTTATAAAGAAGAAGACTTTGAAATTGTAGTTAAGTTTTGGTTTGAAGCCGTGCAAGTGGCTGAACCAGAACTTGTTAAACGCATGGGATATGAATTTCAAGGTGCACGTGAATATTTCAAAACTGTTGTATCTGAAAACAAAATGTGGGTATATGAATTGAATCAAGAGCCAATTGGATTTCTTGCCATGCAAAATGAATTTATTGACCGTTTATATGTCAACCCAAAATTTCATCGCCAAGGAATTGGCAAAGCATTGCTTGAATTTGCAAAAACACTTTCACCCAATCATCTGTGGTTATATACAGACCAAGCCAATAAAATGTCGCGTGCGTTTTACGAAAAGAATGGATTTATCCCCGAAAAATTTGGCATCAGCCCGCCACCCGAATCTGAACCCGATGTAGAATATCATTGGTATAAAAAATAATATGCGCCCTACGTATCTTGAAGTCAATCTCAATCAACTCAAAACAAATTTACAAAATATTCGCGCTCACACAAAAAACAAAATCATCACAATGGTCAAAGCCAATGCGTATGGTCATGGTGTTGATGGTGTCGCACCGTTTATCGAATCACACACAGATTATTTTGGCGTTGCATTAGTAGAGGAGGGGATTCACTTAAGAAAACTTGGAATCAAAAAACCGATTCTGGTTGCCGGTGGAACTTTAATTGAACAACTGCCACTTTTTTTTGAACATGATTTAATTCTTACCGCCTCATCACCTGACCTGTTAACTGCTACTGACAATTTAGCAGAATCATTGCGCCAAAAAATTAAAGTCCATTTGAAAATTGATACTGGCATGGAAAGAGTCGGAGTGCACGAATACGAAGCCGAAGAATTTTTGACTCAATCCCTTGCGTGTAGCCAGTTTATGGAAATAGATGGAATTTATACACATTTAGCAAATTCAGAATCTACGTCATTGCGAGGAGAGTTACAAAGTAACTCGACGAAGCAATCTCCTAAACAGTTGGAGATTGCTAGCAATGATAGTTTTGTTGATTCCAAACTTCAACTCGAACGTTTTCAAGAAGTTTTACGGTTTTATGGAAAAAGAAGTTTACCAACTCCAATGCGTCACGTTTGTAACTCCGGCGGGATATTAAATTTGCCAGAAGCACATTTGGATGCAGTTCGTCCGGGCGTTTTGTTTTATGGTGTTTATCCATCTAGAGATATTGAAAAGAAGATAGATGTAAAACCTGCACTCACTTGGAAATCAAAAGTAGTCTATAGCAAAATCACACAGCCGGGGCGGAGTATCAGTTACGGGTCGTTGTGGCAAGTGGAAGGGAGTCCGAAGCGGATTGTTACTATTCCATGTGGCTATGCTGATGGATATTTCCGTCGCATGACAAATCAAGCAAATGTATTAATCAATGGGAAAAAATATCAGCAAGTTGGAAGAATCTGCATGGACCAGTTTATGGTCAATGTAGAAGATGATGATGTGAAAGTGGGTGATGATGTGATTTTATTGGGTGATGGAATCACTGCTGAAGATTTTGCGGATTGGACTGGCACGAATGAATATGAAGTTATGACGAATATTAGTGCGCGTGTGCCACGTGTATTTGTTGGGTTACAATAGGCGAACTATTTTTAATTGAGGTGTATGTTGAATTCTAAAGTAAAAGATTACTTAATTTTGTTTGGTGTGGCTGGGGTTTCAATTGGCTTAGACCAATGGACAAAAATATTAGTGCGTGCGAATATTGCTTATGGTGACCAATGGTTGCCAGAATGGTTAACTTGGTTGAGTCCGTATGCGCGTTTTGTGCATTGGAGTAATAGTGGCGCGGCATTTGGTATGTTTCAAGATGGCAATCAAGTTTTCAAAGTGTTAGCGTTTATTGTGATTGGGGCGATTATTTATTACTATCCACAAGTTGAAAAAGAAGGCTTTTTGATAAAACTTGCGATGGGTTTGCAATTAGGCGGCGCCACTGGAAATTTAATTGATCGCTTGCTTAACAATGAAGTCACAGATTTTATTTCAGTTGGTACATTTCCTGTCTTCAATATCGCTGATGCTTCTATTTCAGTTGGTGTCGTTGTTTTGTTAATCGGCGTGTGGATTCAAGAACGAAAAGAAAAAGCCAATAAGAAATTAGAGAATAGTGAACAGTTGTCAGTGGACAGTAATCAGTAATCAGTTGTCAGTGAATAGTGAGTGGTGAATAGTGAGTAGTGAACGGGTTGAAACTTTTTATTTTGGTGAAGAAGGTTCTGAAAGATTAGATAAATTTTTAGTAACTTGTTTACCAGAATTTTCTCGCGCGCGTTTGCAAGGTTTAATTGCAGACGGTTTCGTTTTGGTCAATCAGGTACCTGCCAAAAAATCAGGTCAATTAATTGAAACTGGATTTGAAATTCAAGTGCGGATTCCGCCATCTGCGCCGAGTGGGTTGATTGGTGAAAATATTCCGCTTGATATTGTTTTTGAGAATGATGATTTGATTGTAGTTAACAAACCTGCGGGAATGGTCGTTCACCCGGCGGCGGGTCATTCTTCGGGGACGCTTGTCAATGCTGTGTTGGGCTATGACCCAGATTTAGAAGGAATCGGCGGCGAAGAACGCCCCGGACTTGTGCATCGTTTGGATAAAGAAACATCCGGCTTGATTGTGCTTGCAAAAAATGAACAAGCGCATAATTGGTTACAAGACCAATTCCGTTTGCGAACTGTAGAAAAAACATATCTTGCTTTGGTAGATGGTAAACCTCCAACACCGGCAGGTCGTGTAGAAGCCCATATCGGCAGAGACCCCAATCATAGAAAAAAGATGGCGATTGTTTCAGAAAAAAAAGGACGAGAAGCCGTCAGTGAATATAAAACGCTTGAGTCATTTAAGAATCACACGCTTTTAGAATTTCATCCGTTAACAGGTAGGACACATCAAATCCGCTTGCATTGTGCATTTTTGGGCTGTCCGATTGTTGGTGATTCGGTATATGGGAAAAAGAATCCAACGGTTGAAATGAATCGTCATTTTTTACATGCCTATCAATTGAAAATTATTTTGCCCAATGAAAAAACTCCGCGAACATTTGAGGCGGAATTACCGGATGAATTGAAGAGTGCTTTGGAAGAGGTTAAGAGGTACGAGTAATAAGTAACGAGAAATGAGTAATGAGTAATGCAGATTGGAGGATAATATGAGTGAAAAAGGATTTGAAGGATTAAAAGTTTGGCAAAAATCACATACTTTGATGTTGGATATTCATAAAAAACTTATTCCTCTCATAATGAAAATTGCTCCCGATGAAAGATTTGACCTCGTTATTCAGATTAGAAAATCCTCTAAAAGTGTGTCTGCGAATATTGCCGAAGGGCATGGTCGATTTTATTACGGTGATAATGTAAGATTTTGCTATAACGCTCGCGGTTCATTAGATGAAACTGTCAGTCACCTGCGTGTTGCTTTAGATCTTGATTATTGTTCAAAAGAATTGTTTGAAAATTTAAGAAATCAAGCAGATGAAATTCGCCGCATGTTAAACGGATATATTGATTGGTTAAAAGAGAAAAGAGTTGGTGAAAAAGAACCCGGTGCTAATCTTTACATCCGTGAGGAAAATGGCGAATACTTTGTCTTATCAGAAAATGATAAGACCTAATTCTTTAATTGCTAATATAAACCTATAACTTGTTACTCATTATCTCGTTACTCTTTAACTAATTACATGGAGACCCTATGGATTACATAGATTTACGTTCCGACACCGTCACCAAACCTACACCTGAAATGCGCGAAGTAATGGCAGAAGCTGAAGTGGGTGATGATGTTTACATGGACGACCCAACTGTGAATCAACTGCAAGAAAAAGCGGCGGAAATGCTTGGTAAAGAAGATTCGCTTTTTGTTCCGTCTGGAACGATGGGAAATTTAATTGCGTTAATGGTGCATTGCCAACGTGGAGATGAAGTGATTCTTGGGAATAAATCTCATATTTATTTGAATGAAGCAGGTGGTATGTCTGCACTAGGTGGAATTCAACCACATCCAGTCTCGAATCAAAAAGATGGTACATTGGCTTTAGATGACATCCGCGCTTCGATTCAAAGTGAAGATGTGCATCACACAATTACAAAGTTAATTTGTCTTGAAAACACGCAGAATGTTTGTGGTGGTGTTCCATTGACAGTGGAATATACAAATCAAGTTGGTGAGATTGCCAAAGAAAATAATTTGTCATTCCATATTGACGGCGCAAGAATCTTCAATGCCGCAACGGCATTGAATGTAGATGTAAAAGATTTAGTTAAGCCTGCTGATTCGGTCATGTTTTGTTTGAGTAAAGGTTTAGTTTCACCAATTGGATCAATGTTAGTAGGAACAGAGAAATTTATTAATCGTGCGCGACATTTGCGAAAAATGTTAGGTGGTGGAATGCGTCAGGTTGGTGTGGTTGCATCGGCAGGATTAATTTCACTAGAAAAGATGACGAAAAGGTTAAGTCAAGACCATGCTCGGGCTAAGAAACTGTATGCGGGCTTGAAGCAGGTATCAGGTTTGGTATTAGAAGCGGAGCCAAAATCAAATATGGTGTTTTTTGATATTCATCCAAATGTTAAACTAACAGATAATCAGATTATTGATGAAGTTAGAAAATATGGCGTGATTATTGATTGGGCTTCATCACGCCGTTTTCGGTTGGTGACTCATTATTGGGTGGATGATGATGGTGTAGAAAAAACGATTGAAGCGTTTAAGAAAGTTTTGAAATAATTAATCAGAGACAGCAATTACTTGCGGGTCTTCAACTATCAATTTTTCAAACGCATCTACAATGTTGGGGTCAAATAAAATTCCTGATTGTTCGCGCAAATAAATTAACGCTTCTTCTGTAGAAATTTTTTGACGATACGGGCGGTTACTGGTTAATGCATCGAAGGCATCAATCACTGAAAACAAACGCGCCAAAATTGGAATGTCTTCGCCTTTTAATCCGCTTGGATAGCCTGTGCCGTTCCAGCGTTCTTGATGATGACGAATGAGCGGAATGGTATCTTCTAAAAATGGAATGCCTTCAACAATTTTTGCACCAATGTCAGGGTGCAATTTCATCAACTTCCATTCTTCATCATTCAGTTTACCGGGCTTGTGTAAAATGGTATCGCTAATACCAATTTTTCCAATGTCATGCAATAACGAGCCACGTTCTAAAACTTTTAATTGGTCACTAGAAAACTTAAGGGCTTCACCAAGTTTTACGGCTAAGTTACTAACGCGAATGCTATGACCTTCAGTTTCACGGTCACGCGCATCGAGTGCAGAAGTTAATGATGCCAATGTTTGGTCGTATGTTTCTTCAAGTGTGTCGTATGCGGCTTTGATTTCTATAGCTTGGCGACGCGATTCTGCTAGCAACATTGAACGCTCTAACGCAATGGCGGCTTGATTCACCAGCGCTTGCATGTCATTCGGGTTTGTAGCGGGGTTGTTGGTTTGGTCATCTGGTGATTCCATCCAAATCGCACCATAATTTCTGATTGGCGTTTTGATGGGAATACAACTTTGAATGCCAGATTTTCCTTGCGAAAAATAAATTAACTGACCTCGATTCATCGCATCTTTAATTAATTTCATCGGGTGACGTGACCCATGTTGCAAACCATTTGAATCGATTTTTACTTCGGCGGCAATGCTTTCATCTACATTCAATAAAACAATTCCAGTGGTAGAACTTCTTGAAAGTTTATGTGCAGTTTGAGCAATATCTACAGCGGCTTCCTCTAAATTTTCAGCTTGAATAATTTGATTACTCAAACGATACAACAACGATGTGATTCGTAACGATGAACGCAATTCTTGTTGAAGCCAAGTGCTTTCAAACGCACCTGCGGCTTGAATGGCGAGCAATTCAGCAAGTGATTCATCATTTTCGGTGAAAAAAACTTCGTTTTGTTTTCCGAATGCAAAAATTGCACCAATATTCACTTGGTGCCAACGAATTGGAATTGCAATCATGCTTCTTAAATTTGTGCTGTCAATTGTTAAGTGAGATGTAGCCGGGTATTTGCGCACATCCCGAATACGAAAAGGTTGAATGGCTTGAAAAATAATTTGCAACAAACCTTCTGAGTTGAGTGATTTTTCTAAAGACTCTAACAGATGTGGTGCATTGCCTGATGAAGAACTTTGAATAAAATTTCTTTCTTGCCCTAATTGGATATGAACAAACGTGAAGCGTGCTTGTAAGATTTCTCTCGTAACAGATGCCACATCGCGTGCGGTGGAATTCGGGTCAACCACAGAGGAAAACTGACTGCCCGCCTGAATCAGATTCATTAACCTTTGATGATATCCAGAGCGTTCCCACGCGCGGATTAATTCCGCGGCAACCGCTTCTGCTAACCCAACATCAATACTGCTGAAAGCGTTTAATTGCTCGCTATTAAATGCAATCATGCCATGCACATGCCCATTTGATATTAATGGAATCACAACTGCTGATAAACTATTTTCACTTTCAAACTGAATGTAATCAGGGTCTCTTCTTAAGTCATTGACTATTTGAGTTTTTCGTTGACGAAAAGCTCTGCCGATTAATCCAGTAGTGGCACTTTGGCGATACCCAGGTGGAGCCAGGTTAATTTTTTCACCCGCCGCGGCAAGCATCATAAATTCCTGACTTTCAGGTTCATGTACAAATACACATGCCAAAGAACAACTTAATGCCCGTTCTAATGTATTTACCACTAGTTGTGCCGCCACAGGTTGATCTAATTGATTTTCAAGTTGCTGACTTAATTCCATTAATAGAGTTAATTGCGCATTACGCTTTTTTTCATTTGCAATCTGTTGAGAGAGTACATTTAATTGGTCCGCTTGCGCAGTCAATTTGATGCGTGCACCTTCTCTCAAATGAATAAACGGTTTAACATATTTCCCAAACTTTGTATTCCAAATTGAAAGTGAATCATCTATGTTTTCATCATTTTTTTCTGTATCATCTTCGGTTCCGCTTAATTCTTTCATCAACTTGTTCATGGTGATAATAATGGTCACCCCTTCAATATAGACTACCACTGTAAAGAGAGTAAAGAATATGAATGACAATCCGTGAGCTGACACTAAGGCATTATTCTGAGCCCCTATTGATTGGTCTAACACAAATAACAATGCACTGATAAATATCAACACCGTTAATTCGATCGTACAGGCAATCATAATAATACGCCGCCCTAGAATATCCCCATCTGGCAATCGGATTTGCTTCCAGGGGAGTAAATCGCCAATCAAAATCATCCCAATCAAAACAATTGGCACAATTAAATTTGCACCATATATTGTCGGCACAAACATAAAACACCATACTATCCATGGTATCGCTTGTAAGCGTAAAACATATTTACTATATTTAGGAAAGATGATTAGTACGCTTGCGGCAATAAACGAAAGAATAAAAAACGCGCCACTTACATATGGAATATAGTTTGGCAATTTCAAGAGGGTTGGATCTAATTTTGCAACTGCTAGAAAGATACCTGTAGCAAAGCCTGCCAATACAAAGGTGAAGTTTAATATGTCAAAGCCGAAGAAGCGTGTTGAAGTGGAGATAAAAATTACAACAACTTGCATCAACCCAGTGAAAAAAAGAACCGTGGCTTCCACCCAAAATCCATTGTCTAAATACAAAATGGAAAACAAAATCAAAAGAACACTTGAAATACCTTGAGTCAACCGCACCCGCCAAGTTGACAAACTTAATACGGTTAGAGTTTGTAATAACAATGCTATTGTAAAGCTGGCAATACCCAAAGCCATTACTAGCCAAACGGGCAGCCTAGGCGGAACGATATTTAATAACCTCGGAATCAGCAACAAGCCGACTCCCATTCCGCCTAATAATAATGAAGCGACAATATTAAAATTATTTTCTGATGGGTGACGCATTGGGCTAGAGGATAGCATAAGAGACAAAATTTATCTACTCTTAAAAAGCATGTATGATTTCTGATATAATTCTTTCGCAAGTCGGCTATTGGGGTTACAGCCATTTGCAAATTTTATGAAGATAGGTTTGCCAAATGCAAAAATTTATTTCCCTTAACCAAATTGATGAAATTGCACAGAAGATTAAAAGTCAAATTTCGATTCAACCCATTGCTGGGATTATTCTCGGTTCAGGGCTTAACGGGTTAGCTGATTCAGTCGCGGATGCAGTTTATATCCCCTACAGCGATTTGCCGAATTTTCCTGTTTCTACTGTGCATGGGCATGTCGGTAGATTTGTGATTGGGAAATTAGAAGATAAACCCGTGATGGTGATGCAAGGACGGATTCATTATTACGAAGGTTACACAATGGGAGAATGCACTCTCCCCGTAAGAGTCATGCAGAGGTTAAACATCCCAAGCCTCATTGTCACGAATGCGGCGGGTGGTGTCAATCCAGATTTTTCGCCCGGCGATGTCATGCTCATCACTGACCAATTAAATCTAATGGGTATGTCTGGATTAAATCCTTTAATGGGACCCAATTTAGATGAAATTGGACCTCGCTTCCCAGATATGAGTCAACCGTATGATAAAGTTTTATGTGATTTGACTCGCAAAGTTGCTAAAGAAAATGGAATTGGTTTACAAGAAGGTGTATATGCAGGTTTGAGTGGACCTTCATTTGAATCCCCTGCTGATTTGAGATTTTTGCGTTTAATCGGTGTTGATGCCGTTGGTATGTCTACTGTGCCTGAAGTCATTGTGGCTCGGCATGGCAATATGCGTGCATTGGGTCTTTCTGGCATTAGTAACAAAGCCAATTTAGATGGTTCGACGATTACAACACATGAAGAAGTAATTGAAGCGGGTAAAGTGATTACGCCAAAAATTGAAAAAATTATTCGCGGTGTATTACGCGGACTTTAAGATAAATCTCCCATGGTAGAGTTTTATAGATTTCTCGACACCTACGAGGCGTTGATTTATATTTTGTTGGCAATTGGCGGTTTGTTTTCATTCCGTTGGTTGTGGCGTTCTTGGCGTGAATGGCGCATTGCTGTTTTTAGTTTAGAAAAAGAATTTTCGTCTCGTCGTTTGGCGCGTTCAACTGCTATTTCTGCATTAATTGTGATTTTGTTTTGCGCAGAATTTTTTATTGCTTCATTTATCATCCCCGGTTTGCCATCTGATTTTTTTGTGGCAACCCCTACATTAGATTTTATATCTACACCAACTGGCACACTTTCACCAGAAATGCAAACACAATTTGCAATTGCGCCTGCCGGCACAGAAGCCCTCAATGCCAGTGGATGTGTTCCCAATCAATTAATTCTCACATTCCCTGAAGCAGGTGATGAAATTTCAGGTGCAATAGAATTAACGGGTACAGTCAATATTCCCAACTTTGGTTTTTATAAATATGAAGTTGCTCCTGCTGGCAGTGAAATATGGGCAACCATTGCGGCTGGGCGGAATGTTGTTAATGAAGGTCCACTTGGCAGATGGGATACAACCGCGCTAACCCCCGGCGATTATCAACTTCGACTCGTTGTCGTTGATAATGAAGGTATCGAATTACCGGCTTGTATCGTACCTGTTCGAGTCACATCTTTGCAGTAAACTTATACTGTTATCAAAATTTATTAATAGGAATTATTTATGTCTGAAATACAACTTCGTCCTACGGTTGCTACTGATTTACAAAAACTGATGGCGCTAGAACATAATACAAATAGTGAATCAGTTTGGCAGTTGGAATTGAAGCGAAATACAGGTCAAGTCTCTGCTACATTTCGCGAAGTCCGTTTGCCGCGTTCAATCCAAGTGGAATATCCACACAACAAATTTGCATTGGCAGATGATTGGGTCAGAAAATCTATGATGTATACTGCAATCATGAACAATGACCAAGTGGGGTATTTAAGTTTGTTAGAAAGAGGAACCGCCTCTGTCGTGTGGATAACTGATTTGGTCGTGGACGCATCTTTCCGTCGCCGCGGCGTTGCCTCTGCTTTGCTAGCTTCTGCACAAGGCTGGGCTGAAACACGTCAACACCGCCGTTTGATTCTTGAAATGCAATCAAAAAATTTACCCGCCATTCGTTTGGCACAAAAATTTGGCTATGAATTCTGCGGGTATAATGACCATTATTATCTTAATCAAGACGTGGCGTTATTCTTTTCAAAAACTCTGAAATAAAATTGATTCAGATGATTTTATTAAAAGGCACTGTATGATAGTAGACTGGGCTGCAACATTGCTTACGGGGATAAAAACACTCAATCAGATATTAACGGCGGGGATTGCCATCACCGCCTTTTCGCTTTTTCTTTATGCACTCTCATTCAACTTAAGAGATAGAGTTGCTCGTTCATTCGCAATTATCTTATTGTGCGTTGTTGTTGTATTTACAGCCAAAGCCCTGCAAGATAATTCTGTCTCCATTCGTGCGCGTGATGTTTTGATGCGCTTGCAATGGTTTGGTTTAGTTTTTTTACCAGCCGCATATTTACATTTATCCGATGCCCTGTTAGTAACAGCAGGTCGTCCATCACGCGGGCGCCGACGCATTGCAGTTCGTATGATGTATGCAATTGCATGTGGATTTTTGATTTTGCTTGGGACTGGAAATTTACTCGGTGATATTGTCCCAAATGGACAACCCGCCCCATACCTTCAACGCACAGTTTGGACAGAAATTTTTACAATCTTCTACATCTCTGCCATGATATGGGCAGGGATTAACTTCGTCCGTGCTTATAGCTTGATGTTGACTCGTTCCGGTCGCCGCCGCATGATTTACCTGATGGCTGGTGCCACCGCGCCGGCCTTAGGCTCATTCCCATACTTGATGTTTGGTTATAGTTTCGCCGCTCAACATCAATATATTTTTTGGACGACTGCTACAGTTATCAATGCAATCGTTGCTGTGTTAGTGATTGTGATGGCTTACGCAGTTGCTTTCTTTGGCGTTTCATGGCCCGACCGTGTGATTAAGAGTCGTTTATTCAAATGGATTATGCGTGGACCAGTAACTGCCTCCGCGACATTAGCCATGATGACCGTAGTTCGTCGAGGCGGTGAATTTTTCGGCACGCCTTATAATGCCTTTGTCCCATTTACAGTTGTTGCCATGGTATTGCTGATGGAACATGCTATTACATTTGCTGCACCACTTTGGGAGCGTTGGTTATTTTTTGGGCGAGACCGTAAAGAATTAGTTTTGCTTCAAAATATAGAGGAACGTTTACTAACACAAAGTGACTTGCAACAATTCCTTGAGGCGATTCTAGCGGCGGTGAGAGACCATTTGCAATCGCCTTCTGCATTTGTCGCCGCATTAGATGATGAAACATTATCCCCAATTGTTGTGGCGGGCAATCGCTCTATGCTAGACCAAGATGGGCTGACAGAAGCATTGAATCACGTCAATGGTGACCCGCGCCATGAATTTCAATGGGGAAATTTTTGGATATTGCCTTTATTCCGCCGTAGAACCTCTAGTATGGATAGAGACGAGATGCCACCATTGATAGGTTTGCTGGGTGTGGCACACAATGACAAACAAAAAAATATGGAATATGACCAACGCGAAGCCTTATGGTTACTTGCTGACCGTGCCGCGATTGCTTTGGAAGACCGCCAATTACAACAAAGCGTATTTCGTTCGTTGGCAGATATTCAGCCGCAAGTAGAAATGATTCAACGTATGCGTGCTGTCGGGCGATATGATTCGCGTGTTAATTTATTAGCAGAAGAAGCAGCATTGCAAGAAGCCGATTTAGCAAACTGGGTCAAAGATGCGTTAACGCATTATTGGGGCGGACCGAAATTTACAAATAATCCATTGATTAAGTTACAAGTAGTACAAGACTTAATCACACAAGAAGATGGCAACCCTGCCAACGCTTTGCGGTTATTATTACGCCGTGCCGTGGACCAAGTGAAACCGCGCGGCGATAGAAAATTTACAACTGAATGGATTTTGTATAACATTCTTGAAATGAAATTTATTGAAGGTCGTAAAGTGCGTGATGTTGCCGCACGTTTGGCAATGTCTGAAGCGGATTTATACCGCAAGCAAAGAATCGCGATTGAAGCCGTTGCCAAAACAATTCTTGAAATGGAAACGGAATTGCAGAATCAATAATGGAGAAGCGCATGATTGAAGAAAAATCACGCGAACAGGATTTGACGCCAATCATTGATGAAGGCTGGTGGGAATCTGTGTTGGCGGAAGAAGGATGCCTCACGACGCCGAATCATGCCCACGTTAAGGATGAGGCGAAAAAGATTTCCATCAATTGGAATCAGGCAAAAGAGTTATATCAACAAGATAAAATTGTGCAACTAAATGTAACGGGGCATAATCGCGGTGGGTTGTTGGTTGAAAGCACTGATTTATATGGCTTTGTGCCTTTTTCACATTTGATTGAATTTTGCCAAAAAGAAAATGCTGAGATTAATTTTGAAGCGTATCTTGGTAAAACGTTAAATTTAAAAATTATTGAATGCACGCCGCAAGATGATCGTGTTGTTTTTTCAGAACGAGCTGCACAAACTGAATCAGGCAAGCGTACAAAATTATTTGGTTCATTGTGTGAAGGGCAAGTTGTGCAAGGTGTTGTTACCAACATTACTGATTTTGGTGCATTTATTGATTTAGGTGGCGCAGAAGGTTTGATTCATATTTCAGAATTATCTTGGGGACGTGTTACGCATCCATCACAAGTTTTGAAAATTGGAAATAAAATTGAAGCGCAGGTGTTAGGTTTATCGGCAGAGCGTTGCCGTGTGGCATTAAGTTTGAAACGATTAAAACCGAATCCATGGTTGAATGCTGAAACAAATATGACCATTGGTTCAGTGCATGCAGCAAAAATTTCATGTGTGTTAACATACGGAGCGTTTGCAAAATTGTATCAATTTGAAGTGGAAGGTTTGATTCATGTTTCTGAAATTCCACACACTGAAGGTAAACCATTAAGTGAAGTTTTGAAAGAGAACGAAGAAGTGCAAGTGAAAGTGATAACACTTGATTCAAAACATCATCGTTTGGGTTTAAGTATGAGGCTTGAATAACGAATGCCATCTTCTCCAAAGCGTAGCAAGCGATACGAACAAAGTCAAATGCCAATTCAAAATGATTGGCTTGATAGACTCGCGCGTTTCAATTCGCAATTTGGGCGTTTTTTAATCGATGGGCTTGGTGTTGTCATCATTGCACTTGCTATTATCTTTTTGCTGGCGGCATTTGGCTACACTGAAGGTTTTCTAATATCACGAATTGCTATTGAACTTCGTTTATGGTTTGGCTGGGGATGTGTCTTTATTTTATTTGGCGTTGGATATTTTGGATATACATTACTGCGCCGTGACACACAAGACGTGAAGTGGATTCGAATCATCGCCCTCGAAATCGCTTCTCTCTTAACCTTAGGCATGATGGCTGTTCTCTTCGGCAATGACTTATTCCGCGCCGAATCCGGCATGGACGGTGGACGTTTAGGTTGGGGAATCGTCACCTTGTTATGGAATGCGACAGGTTCAATCATTGGCACGGCGATGTTATTTGTTTTATGGTTACTTTCGCTTGCCACAGGTTTGGGCTTTTGGAGTTGGCTAGAGTTGTATTTGATTAACTTGGCGGGAGATTCTTCTCAGGCTTATGTATCAGCTCCACTTAAGGAAGAAGCGAAACAAGAAAAAGCCGAGAAAGAGAAATCGCCTTTATCATCTAAAAAGAAAGTGCCAGCCATTCCGCCGGAGTTTCGTACATCATTAAAATCTTCCAACAAAAAAGAAGAGAAATCTCTCAAGCCACCGCCACGTTCAGATGAATTACCTCCTTTGGGTATTTTGCTCGGCGATTCAACTGTGCGAGCAGATGAACGCACTATAAATCAAACTGCTGGTTTGATTATGAAAACGCTTTCTGAATTTGGTATTCCAGCAACTGTAATTGGTTATCGCGTTGGTCCATCTGTGACGCAATTTGCTGTTCAACCTGGCTTTATCAAAAAGCCCGGCACTGATGAAGAAGATGTGCAACAAATGAAAGTTCGTGTGGCACAAATTGCATCGCTTGAAAAAGATTTAGCATTGGCATTATCTGCTCAACGCTTGCGGATTGAAGCACCTGTGCCGGGTAAACCTTATGTTGGGATTGAAGTTCCAAATACAAACAGTTCTGTTGTGCGTTTGCGTGCTTTGCTTGAATCGGATTCGTTTTATAAACGTGGCGCACCTTTGAATTTAGCATTAGGACGTGATGTTTCTGGAAATCCATTAAACGCAGATTTATCTCGCATGCCACATTTGTTAATTGCAGGTTCAACGGGTTCGGGTAAATCAGTTTGTATTACAGCCATTGCGGCATGTTTAGCCATGAACAATACACCGGAAGAATTACGTATGGTAATGATTGACTCGAAAATGGTCGAATTGATTCGCTTTAATGGTTTGCCACATTTATACGGAAAAGTTGAAACGCAACTGGATAGAATTTTAGGTGTGCTTCGTTGGGTTGTTGTGGAAATGGAACATCGGTATCGTTTGCTTGAGTCTGCTCATGCCCGCGATTTAGATGCTTACAATCGTAAATTGACTCGTAAAGATGATGCAGTTCCATTACCTCGCATTGTCGTTTTGATTGACGAACTTGCAGACTTGATGATGTCTGCTCCAGACCAAACAGAACATAATTTAGTGCGCCTTGCTCAAATGGCGCGTGCCACAGGAATTCATTTGGTCGTCGCAACTCAAAGACCATCTACTGATGTAGTCACAGGTTTAATCAAAGCCAACTTTCCCGCTCGTTTGGCATTTGCAGTTGCATCAGGAACCGATAGCCGCGTGATTTTAGATTACACCGGCGCAGAATCATTGCTCGGGCGTGGTGACATGCTCTTCTTAAATCCCGAAGTTGGAAACCCAGTCCGCGCACAAGGTGTGTTAATCACCGACATGGAAATTGAAAGATTGATTGACCACTGGCGTAAAAATAGTGATATGCCAGCAAATGAAGTTCCACCTTGGGAAAAACTGTTACAAGAACCTGATGAAAACGAAGACGATGGTTTAATTGAACAAGCTATTTCAATTGTTCGTCAAAGCCAACGCGCTTCTGCTTCATTATTACAACGCCGCTTGAGAATTGGTTATCCGCGCGCCGCACGTTTACTGGATGAGTTAGAAAAAATGGGAGTCGTCGGACCATCACAAGGTGGTGGCAAAGAACGCGAAGTATTAGTCAGTGAAGAAGATTTGGACGAAGAAGACTCTCAAAAATAAAAAAACTCTCATTCATCTCTCTCTTTCCAATCTTATGAAAGAAGAAAGATGAATGAAAAGAGGAAACGATATTGAATCCCAAACCCACATTTACAGATAGATTAAGAATCATCTTCAAAGGCATTTTAGATTCAATTGGTGGTTTTTTAAATAATACAGGCTTACATCCCAACACCATTACATTGCTTGGTTTAGCAGGCACAACGGTCGGCGCATACTATCTTGCACTTGGAAAAATGACCACAGGTGCATTTATTTTGCTTGCATCTGTTTTAGTTGATGCATTTGATGGAACGATGGCGCGTTTACGTGGCGAACCTAGCGACTTTGGCGCATTTGTAGATTCTGTCAGTGATAGATATGCAGAGTTAATTACATTTGGCGGTTTGCTATATTATTTCTTAACAGAAAATAATCACTTGGCTGTGATGATTACCTTTGCCGCCACAGCGGGTTCAGTCTTTGTGTCGTACGTTAAGGCACGTGCTGAGGGTTTAAATTTCACAGCCAAAGTTGGAATCCTGACGCGTGTTGAACGTTATCTTGTTTTAATTCCACTGCTGGTTTTCAATCAACCTTTTATCGCAGTTTGCATTATCGCCGTGCTTGGAAACATCACTGCCTTTCAAAGAATTTTTCACGTCCGCGTACAAGGGCATGAACGTATGCGAAAACAAAGAGAATCAAATTGACAGAAAACAATGGCATCATCATCGCATTGGCAATTGCATGTGGCGCATTACTTTCTGCTTATCGCGCCAAAAAATTTAATCACGACCCTGAAATTATTTACTATCTTTTTTTACCTTTGACAATTTGGGGACTCATCGGCGCTCGCCTGTGGCATATTCTCACTCCGCCTCTTTCTTCGGTTCAACTTGGTCTTACAACTCAACATTATTTTTCCCACCCAATTGACGCACTCGTGTTATGGATTGGTGGCTTTGGTTTGCCCGGCGCGATTCTCGGTGGAACATTTGCTTTATACATTTTCTGTCGCAAATATGAACAACCCTTTTGGCAACTTGCAGATATTCTCGCACCCGGTTTGTCCCTAGCACAAATCATCGGGCGACTGACAAATTATTTGAATCAAGAGTTATACGGCTTGCCGACAAACTTGCCGTGGGCCATATTTATTGAACCACCTTCTCGCTTAAGTGGTTATGAAGCCATTGAGTTCTATCATCCACTATTTGCATACGAAATGATTTTCAACTTAATCAATTTCTTTTTATTGCTTTGGATTGGCAAAAAGTTTTCATCCAAACTTAATGCAGGTGATTTATTCTTGTTTTATCTTTCTTTTTATTCTCTAACTCGCTTTTTATTAGAGTTTCTCAGGTTAGACATTGCTCTTGTTAACGGAATCAATATCAACCAGATATTTTTTGCTTTGCTCTTTTTTCTGGCAGGTGGCTTTTTACTCTGGCGACAACGCCTTGTACAAAATTTGTAAGGAAGTTGTCAAGGGGAACATCCATAATGAGGAATACAATCATTAATAACTTTTGACCTTCAACTTGTAACCTTAAACCAAGGTAAGGAAATTCCCATGATAGAAACAAACGACTTAAGTAAACAATTTCATGATTTTATGGCTGTGGATGGAGTTAACCTCTCTGTACAAGGCGGGCAAATTTTGGCTTTGCTCGGTCAAAATGGAGCAGGCAAAACGACCACTGTTCGCATGTTAACTGCTTTATTAAATCCTTCGCGTGGTTCGGCGCGTGTAGCTGGTTATGACGTGGTCAAAAATGGGCATGATGTCCGCGCTTCAGTTGGTGTTTTAACGGAACAACATGGTTTATATATGCGTATGTCTGCGCTTGAATATTTAGATTTTTTTGGTCAAGTGTATGGGCTTGATGCACCTGAACGAAAAAAACGCAGTGATAATTTATTGGAATACTTTGGATTAATGGAAGCCGCAAAACGTAGAGTGGGTGAGTATTCAAAAGGGATGTGTCAGAAATTAGCACTCGCGCGCGCCATGATTCATCAGCCTGGCGTTTTGTTGCTTGATGAACCAACCTCTGCCATGGATCCTGAGTCTGCCCGCTTAGTCCGTGACGAAATTGCCCGCCTCAAATCATCTAGCAGGACGATTGTTATCTGCTCCCACAACTTAACCGAAGTGGAAGCACTAGCCGATAAGATTGCAGTTATCTATCGCGGTAAGATTTTGATTCAAGGTACTTTAGATGAATTGAAAAGAAATGTTTTAGGGTCACCTGAATATGTTGTCAAATTTGCTGAGGCAGTAGATTCAAATTTTGAAATGCCATCGGGCGTAGAGTTAATTTCCCGCACGTCGAACAGTTTGAAGGTTAGGGTTGAAGCGGCTGAAGAATCAAATCCAAAATTGTTAAGTATGTTTGCATCAAAAAATATTCCTGTTGTTGCATTGCAAGAAGAAACGCGCACGTTGGAACAAGTTTATTTGAAAGTGATGGCACAAGCGAAAGGTTACGAATATGTTCAATAAACTAAAACCCATTTGGCTTGTGGCAAAACGTGAACTGCGCGACCAATTGCGTGATTGGCGTGTGTTGTTCCCTATGTTAATTCTTACTTTATGTTTTCCGTTTTTGATGAATGAGTTTGCAAAACAAACAGTTGATTTTTTGAATCAATACAATGCAGATTTAATTCTCGATAGACTTGTTCCGTTTTCAATTTTGATTATCGGATTTTTTCCCATCACGGTTTCATTGGTTGTAGCGTTAGAGTCTTTTGTCGGCGAAAAGGAACGCGGAACCATTGAACCTTTGTTGAGTGCACCGTTTGATGATTGGCAATTGTATTTTGGGAAATTGCTCGTCGGTGTGATTACGCCTCTGGTAGCGAGTTACACTTCAATCCTTTTGTATTTGATTATGGTCATCCGCCTCGATTTGACTATGCCATCTGCTTCTGTATTGACTCAGTTGTTTTTGCTTACAACTGCTCACGCGTTTTTGATGGTGAGTGCGGCGATTGTGATTTCTGTTCAATCAACATCAGTGAAAGCCGCAAATTTATTGGCGTCATTCATTGTGATTCCTGTAGCAATTTTGATGCAAGGTGAGGCTGTGATGTTGTTTTGGGGAAATGAACAAGTCTTGTGGCTTGGTATTGCTGGCGTAACGATTATTGCCTTGCTATTGATTCGGGTGGGTATTGCTCACTTTCAACGTGAATATTTACTCGGACGTGAAATTGACACTATCAATTTGAAATGGATGGCGAAAACCTTTTTGCTGAACTTCACTGGCGGAGCTAGTTCAATCTTGGATTGGTATAAACGTGTATTGGGTAGTGCACTTCGCCGAATTTTGCCCGCCGTATTTTTTGTGACATTAATTGCAGGAATCAGCATTTGGGCAAGTTATGCTTGGATTAAAGATAATGTAGCAGAGATGATTGCTATGGCAACTCCTGAAGATATTGCTGAACTAGAAGAAAATATCAGCGACATTGGCGAATTACCTGATATATCAGAAATTCAAGAGCATCTCAGTGCGCCGTTTCTGTTTTTGAATAATACACGCGCTGTTGCTTTGATTTTTCTGGCGGGTATGGTTTCGTTTAGCGTATTAGGCATTATGCTATATATGGTTAATATTGCTTTAATTGGTGGGTTATATGCTTTCCTTGAATTGCTTGGCATAAATCCATTTCCCATTTTTCTCGCAGGTGTTGCTCCGCACGGAATTTTTGAAATCCCTGCTTTGATGATTGGTAGTGCCGTTGTACTTTATTTTGGTGCTGTCATCGTCACGCCGCAAGCAGGGAAGTCTATGGGCGAAGTGATTCTCGAATTGTTGGCAGATTGGGCAAAGATTTTTATTGGCTTGGTGGTGCCGTTGTTAGCAATTGCGGCATTGATTGAGGCATACATTTCGCCGAGTTTGCTATTGAGTGTAATGGGATAGTAAATTAAAACATCCTGTGAGAAATTCACAGGATGTTTTTTTATTAATTAAGTTAATTTTGAGTTAAGATATAGATAATGTCCAAAGTTATTATCTTAGGCTCATCCAATGCGGTTCCTACGAAAGAAGCCGAGAATACACACATGGTCATTCTTGGCAAAGAGCGCATGTTACTGATTGATTGTGTCAGCAACCCGATTGTGCGTTTGGAGCAAGCAGGGGTGGATTTCAACAATTTGACCGACATTATCGTTACACATTTTCACCCAGACCATGCTTCAGGACTTCCGCTTCTTTTAATGGATATGTGGTTGTTAGGCAGAAAGAAGTTGCTCAATATTTATGGTTTGCATTACACCATTGACCGTGTTGAAACGATGATGAGCTTATATAGCTGGTCTGAGTGGCCCCATTTTTTTCCTGTTGTATTTTATCGTTTGCCAAGTGAAGAAATGACATCTGTTTTGAGTTGTGACGATTTTACTGTTCATGCTTCGCCGGTGCAACACATGATTCCGAATATTGGATTAAGAATCAAATTTCCAAATCAAAAAGTGCTGGCGTATTCCTGTGATACTGAGCCATGTGACGAAGTGATTCGTCTCAGTACGAACGCGGATGTTTTGATTCATGAAGCAACTGGTCACTCGCCGGGGCATTCGTCAGCTATGCAAGCGGGTGAGATTGGGTCAAAGGCTGAGGCGAAGAAAATGTATCTGATTCACTACCCAACTGGAAGCCATGAAAGAAGCGGTTTAGTCGAAGAGGCAAAATCGGCTTTTGATGGCGAAGTCGAATTAGCAAAAGATTTTATGGAAATAGATTTTTAATCAAAAAGACCTGACAAAATTTTGTTAGGTCTAATTTTTTACCAACCCGAAATATATTGTTCCCACTCTTGATTTTCGCTTAAGTGTTTGCC
>ERZ761602.720-NODE-720-length-67660-cov-43.547001_pt1 | contig 67660 bp, 58 predicted proteins | sample MGYA00512165_ERZ761602 | MGnify/ENA primary metagenome ERZ761602 (study PRJEB28899, sample SAMN02445085) | bioreactor sludge metagenome | biome: EBPR sludge; isolation source: Thorneside wastewater treatment plant | place: Australia: Brisbane, Thorneside...
ATGGCTCCATTCTCTCAGGTAATGGAGCCTCCTCAATTCCCGGGGCGGTTCATTGATGTTCTGATGTAGCAAGCCCAGTAGTCTTTCCCATAGGTGTCCCAAAGGACCATGACAGTTTCATCTCGCTTTAACGCTGCAACTCGCTGCGCCGCGTAAATAGTCGTTGCCCCTTCTTTGACCATTCCGACCTGGTTGTACGCCGCGTCGTACTCCGAAGCAAACACATCGGCGTTCCTCTCCGTGACCGCATGCCAATAGGCCCCAAACGTTAAATAGGCGAAAAGCAACCCGGCAAAAACCAGAACGCAAACCACAGCGGCAGCGAAAAGCTTCACGGTTATGCTAGGCCCAACGCCTGAATTAAGCTGCGCCGCGAAGCGGTGTCGGCTGAATTGTTAGACCTACTCACGATAAGCTCCAACTGGGCAGTCGGATGGCCTGTTTCTGTTCCAAGCATCAATTAACGACTGTTTGTTCTTGCCGTGCCAAAGGCGGATGTTCTTTTGCCAACGGTCTAGTCCGCCGTTGATCCTAGAGCAGTCTTTGATGGAGAAATTTGCGGTCTCTCCGCTGTACTCGACTCTGAAGTGCGGCGGCGGGTGCTCATTGGAAAAGACTTGAATCTTCATCCCATTGAGACGCGCTACTGTTTCTTCGGTTAGGTATCGAGTGCCATCGTCGCGTATCACGGGGCCTTGAGCAAAGTCCTCGGCGAGCGAGTTCACTAGCTCTATGGGGACCTCAGCAATCCACTCTTGAGTTGCCACGATCTTTCCTTAGTAGGTCTAACTAGTAATTATATAGTTTCTGTATATCCGCGTATTGCTGGCTTTAAGGTTGCCATTTAATTGATTGTAAAAACTATTTTTAAATGTATAAACTCGATTTATGCAGCGCCTCACCAAAGGGATGCTCATCTCGAAAAAACTTGTAAAGCAGAAGCAGTAAGCCACACGTCTCACCAATCTTCCTTGACAATCTCTCAAATCTCCGACCTTCCAAGAATCCAAGTTTATGATTCCTTGGGAGGTGGTTCTACAGCATAATTTGCCTCAAGAATTCCTTTCTGTAAATTATAAGCCTTTGTTTAACTTATGTATGCTTATATCCTGCGCCGTCTGGCGCTGATCCCGTTGACGCTGTTTGGCATCATCGCCATCAATTTCGCCATTGTCCAGATCGCCCCTGGCGGGCCGGTGGAGCAACTGCTGGCGCAACTCAAGGACACCGCCGTCTCCGCCACCACCCGCGTCGGCGGCGGGGAAGGCGCGGAAGCTGGACGGGGTAGCACCGGGCAACAAGGCGCGGGCGGCAATGGCGCTTATCGCGGCGCGCAGGGTCTCGATCCCGCCTTTATCGCCGAACTGAACCGCCAATTCGGCTTCGACCAGCCGGCCTATGTACGGTTTGGCCGGATGATTCGCGACTACCTGAGCTTCGATCTCGGCCGCAGCTATTTTCGGGATCGGGACGTGTTGGATTTGGTGCTGGACAAACTGCCGGTCTCGATCTCGCTCGGTGTCTGGAGCACGCTGCTGATCTATCTGATTTCGATTCCCCTCGGGATCGCCAAGGCGGTGCGCGACGGCTCGCGTTTCGACGTGCTGAGCAGCGCGGCGGTGATCGTCGGCTACGCCATCCCGGCGTTTCTGTTCGCCATTCTGCTGGTGATCGTGTTCGCCGGCGGACGCTATTTGGACTGGTTCCCGCTGCGGGGCCTGGTGTCGGACAATTGGGCGGATTTAAGCTGGCCGGCGCGGATTGTCGATTACTTCTGGCATCTGACCTTGCCGGTGACGGCGATGGTGATCGGCGGCTTCGCCTCGCTCACCATGCTGACCAAAAATTCCTTCCTGGATGAGATCAACAAGCACTACGTGATGACCGCTCGCGCCAAGGGTTTGAACGAACAGCAGGTGCTCTACGGCCATGTATTCCGCAACGCCATGTTGCTGGTGATCGCCGGCTTTCCGGCCACGCTGGTCGGGATGCTGTTCACCGGCTCGCTGTTGATCGAAGTGATATTCTCGCTCGACGGCCTCGGCCTGCTGGGCTTCGAGGCGGTGATCAAGCGCGACTATCCGGTGATGTTCGGCACGCTGTATGTGTTCAGCCTGATCGGTCTGTTGCTGAATCTGGTCAGCGATCTGACCTATCGCTGGGTCGATCCGCGCATCGACTTCGCCGCGCGGGAGGGCTGAGCGATGCTGGAGCGTTTGGGCATCCATCTCACCCCGCTGACCCGACGGCGCTTCGCCCAGTTTCGCGCCAACCGGCGCGGCTGGTGGTCGCTGTGGCTGTTTTTGCTGCTGTTCGGGCTGAGCTTGGGCGCGGAGTTGATCGCCAACGACCGGCCCTTGCTGGTGAAGTATCAAGGATCGTTTTATTTTCCGGTGTTCAAGGAGTACGCCGAAACCGATTTCGGCGGCGTGTTTCCCAGCGCGGCGAACTATCGCGATCCGTTTCTGGCCGGTTTGATCGAGCAAAACGGCTGGATGTTGTGGCCGCCGGCGCGCTTTAGCCACAACACGGTCAATTACAATCTGCCGGTGCCCGCGCCCGCGCCGCCGTCCGCCGAAAACTGGCTCGGCACCGACGATCAGGGCCGCGACGTGCTGGCGCGCTTGATCTACGGCCTGCGCATTTCGGTGCTGTTCGGGTTGCTGCTGACCCTGACCTCCTCGGTGATCGGGGTGGCGGCCGGGGCGGTGCAGGGTTATTTCGGCGGGCGGGTCGATCTGTTATTCCAGCGCTTTCTGGAAATCTGGGGCGGGCTGCCGCAACTGTTTATCCTCATCATCGTCTCCAGCGTGGTCACGCCGGGCTTCTGGACGCTGCTTTTAGTGCTGATGCTGTTCAGTTGGACATCCCTGGTCGGGGTGGTGCGGGCCGAGTTCCTGCGCGCCCGCAATTTCGATTACGTCCGCGCCGCCCGCGCCTTGGGGATGACCGACGGGCGGATCATGATCAAGCATGTGCTGCCCAACGCGATGGTGGCGACCTTGACCTTCATGCCGTTTATCCTGTCCGGCTCCATCGTCGCTTTGACCGCGCTCGATTTTCTGGGGTTGGGCCTGCCGCCGGGTTCGGCCTCGCTGGGCGATTTATTGCGCCAGGGCAAGGACAATTTACAAGCGCCTTGGTTGGGGATCGCCGGTTTCGTGGTGGTGGCGCTGATGTTGAGCTTGCTGGTGTTCGTCGGCGAAGCGGTGCGGGACGCCTTCGATCCGAGGAAAAATTTGGTTTGAAGCACGCGACCTGACCGCTTGTTGACCGAGCAGATTGATATCTCCTAGGCTGGCGCTTAATGTAGTGTTGAAATCTTCAACAAGATAGGAGCGCCGCTGATGGCCACTGTCAATTTCAGCGTTCCCGAAGACGTCAAGCAAGCGTTCAACGACACTTTCAACGGCCAGAATAAAAGCGCCATCATCGCCGATTTGATGCGCGAGGCGGTGGAGCGCGCCCGGCAACGACAACGGCGAAATGAAGCCATCGATCATATTTTAGCTTTGCGCTCTCAAACCGAGCCCGTCAGCGCTGAAGATCTCCGCGCGGCCCGTGAGCTAGGTCGACGGTGATTCCTTATGTGATCGACGCCAGCGTGGCGATCAAATGGCTAATTCCCGAAAGTCCCGAGGAACAAGATGTTCCACAGGCGCTCGCGTTATTGAACGCTTTAAAAGATGAGCGCATCGCGCTTTACCAGCCGGCGCATTGGGAAGCGGAAATCGCCGGAGTGCTAACGCGGCTTAGCCCAGCGACCGCCGTCGCCAAGATCGTCGCAATCCGGTCGCTGATCTTCACCCGCGTCAACGAAACAACGGTCTACGCCACCGCCTGCGATCTCGCCATCCGTTTGAATCATCACCTGTTCGATACCCTCTATCACGCCGTAGCCCTTCATACGCCCGAGAGCATATTGGTGACGGCCGACTCGCGTTATTTTGAAAAAGCCTGCGCCTTGGGGCAGATCAGCTTGTTAAGCTCTTTGAACCTATCACGTTAATTTTAAATAACGACGGTTCTACTCAACTAAATTGTTTTTCAGAACGGGCCTTTACAGATCAAATGAGAATGAATATCATTTGAATTGAAATCTCAACAATCTGGAGCCGTTCATGCCCGATTCCTTCAAACCTCTGATTCTTTGCTCGGTTTTAACTCTGACCTCGGTTTTGTTGGCCACGCCCGCGCTGGCGGAAGGCGAGGTCAACATCTACTCCGCCCGCAAGGAAGATCTCATCAAGCCGCTGCTGGATGATTTTTCCAAGCAAGCCGGCGTCACGGTCAATTTGGTGACCGGAAAAGAGGAAGCCCTGTTGCAACGGCTGCAAAGCGAGGGGGTTAATACCCCCGCCGATCTGATGCTGACCACCGACGCCGGGCGCTTGGCCGCCGCGCGCGAAGTCGGCGTGCTGCAAGCAGTCAAATCCGAAACGCTGGCCGCGCGGATACCCGCCGCCTATCGCGATCCCGACGGTTACTGGTACGGGCTGTCGGTGCGCGCCCGGCCGATCATCTACGCCAGGGAGCGGGTCAAGCCCGCCGAGCTTTCCACCTACGACGATTTGGCCGACCCGAAATGGAAGGGCAAGGTCTGCGTGCGCTCCTCCGACAGCGTCTACAATCAATCGCTGGTCGCCGGGATGATCAGCCATCACGGCGAAGCCAAGACCGAAGCCTGGGCCAAGGGCTTGGTCGCCAACTTCGCCCGTCCGCCCAAGGGCGGCGACCGCGATCAAATCAAGGCGGTCGCCGCCGGCGAGTGCGACGTGACATTGGCCAATACCTACTATCTGGGCGGGATGGTCAATTCCAGCGACGAGGCCGAAAAGCAAGCCGCCGCCAAGGTGGCGGTGTTCTGGCCTGACGCCAAGACTGCCGGCGTCCACGTCAACATCAGCGGGGCCGGGGTCACCGCCAACGCGCGCAACCGCGACAACGCCATCAAATTGTTGGAATTCATGGCCGCTGACGCGGCGCAGCGCTGGTATGCCGAAACCAACAACGAATATCCCGTCAATCCGGCCATCGCGCCCAGCGCCACCCTCAAGGCGTGGGGCGAGTTCAAGGCCGATACCCTCAACGTCGCCAAATTGGGCGAGCTGAACCCCGCCGCCGTGCGGTTGATGGATCGGGCGGGATGGAAATAGGCCGCCGCCGCTTGACCGCCGCCGTCTGTGCGACCACCTGCTGACGGCCAAGGAGATGGAGGAGCCGAACTGACGTCCGCGGCGAACGTGACCGATTCCCCCGGCCGGGCGGCGCTCGCTTCCGAGCGCCCGGTTCCCATGCCCGCCGCCGGACGCCGAGCGCGCCGGCGGCAAGGGCGATGGCTCGGCCTCGACCTCGGGTCCCTGCTCGTGGTGGGGGCCGCTTTTTGCTTGGCCTTGCCGGTGTTGACCGTCGTGCTGACCGCCTTGCAGCCCGCCGGTCCGGTCTGGCGGCATCTGGCCGAGACCGTGCTGGCGGATTATCTGATCAACTCCCTGTTGCTGATGCTTGGGGTCGGCGCGGGGGCGCTGTTGGTCGGAGTGCCCGCCGCCTGGTTGGTCAGCCTGCACGAATTTCCCGGCCGGCGCTGGTTTGAGTGGGCGCTGCTGCTGCCGATGGCGGTGCCGGCCTATATCATCGCCTATACCTATACCGGGCTATTAGATTATGCCGGTCCCCTGCAAAGCCTGCTGCGGGAGCAGTTTCACTGGAGCCGCCAGGGTTATTGGTTCCCTGAAGTCCGGTCGCTGACCGGCGCGATCATCATGCTGGCGCTGGTGCTGTACCCCTATGTTTATCTGCTGGCCCGCGCGGCGTTTCTCGATCAGTCGGTCGCGGTATCGGAAGTGAGCCGCACCCTCGGCGCGGGGCCGTGGCGGCGCTTCGTCGCTGTTTCTCTGCCGATGGCGCGACCCGCGCTGATCGCCGGCGTATCGCTGGTGCAGATGGAAGCCTTGGCCGATTACGGCACGGTGCAGTATTTTGGGGTCGGCACCTTCACCACCGGCATTTTCCGGGTGTGGTACGGCATGAACGATGCCGCCGCCGCCGCGCAGTTGGCCGCGCAGTTACTGCTGTTCGTCTTCGCGTTGCTGGTGTTCGAGCGCGCCTCTCGGCGGCGGGCGCGCTTCCATCACGCCGGCAACCGTCACTATCGAGCCCGCCGGCAACCGCTGTCGGGTCGCGCGGGGGCGCTGGCCGGCGTCGCCTGCTTGATTCCGCTGCTGCTCGGTTTTGTGATTCCGGCGGCGCAGCTGGCGGTTTGGGCGCTGCGGACCGCGCCCCAGATGATAGACGGGCGGTTTTGGCCGCTGTTGGCGCACAGTCTGTTACTGGCTTCGGGCGCGGCGTTGCTGATTCTGGCGCTGGCGCTGCTGTTGGGCTACGGCCTGCGGTTGCGGCCGCACCCGCTGGTGCGTCTGGCGGTGCGCGCCGCCGGCCTGGGTTATGCGGTGCCCGGAACGGTAGTCGCCATAGGAGTGCTGTTGCCGTTTGCGGCCATCGACCGCCGCGTGGATGAGTGGGCGCGGGGATGGTTGGGGATTTCGACCGGCTTGCTGCTGAGCGGCACCGTGGTTGCGTTGTTGTTCGCGTATTGCGCTCGGTTCCTGCCGGTGGCGCTCCAGAGCGTCGAGGCGGGCCTCAGCCGGATCCGGCCCAGCATGGACGATGCCGCCCGCGCGCTGGGTTCGTCGCCGAAAGGCGTGTTGGGCCGGGTGCACCTTCCGATGCTGCGCGGCAGCTTGTGGGTCGCCTTGCTGCTGGTGTTTGTCGATGTGCTCAAGGAATTGCCGGCCACCTTGATCCTGCGGCCCTTCAACTTCAATACGCTGGCGGTGCGGACCTACGAACTGGCCTCGGACGAACGGCTGGCGGATTCAGCCAGTTTCGCGTTGGCCATCGTCCTGGCCGGAATCGGACCGGTCATCCTGCTCAGCCGCGCCATCAGCCGCGCGAAATCGGATCATGACGCCGTTCCTTGAGTTGAACCAAATCGATATTGCCTATCCGCCGCGCCGGGTGATTCAAGACGTGTCGCTGGAGATGGCGGAGGCCGGCATCGGCTGTCTGCTCGGCCCGAGCGGCTGCGGCAAGACCACCCTATTGCGCGCCATCGCCGGTTTCGAACCGCTCCAGCACGGCGCGATTCAGTTGGAAGGGCGCGAACTGAGCCGGCCCGGCTGGACCTTGCCGCCGGAGCGGCGGCGGATCGGCATGATGTTTCAGGATTTGGCTTTGTTCCCGCATCTGACCCTGGCCGATAACATCGCCTTCGGCCTGCGCGCCTGGAAAGCCAAGGAACGCCAGAGCCGGGTAGGCGATTTGTTGCGGTTGATCGGATTGGACGATGACGCCAAGCGCTACCCGCATCAGATTTCTGGCGGCCAGCAGCAACGGGTGGCGCTGGCCCGCGCCTTGGCGCCGCGACCGCGCCTGCTGTTGTTGGACGAGCCGTTTTCCAGTCTGGACGTAACCCTGCGCGAAGGGCTGGCGCGCGAGATTCGCGCCATTCTGCTGCGCGAGGGCATCGGCGGGTTGTTGGTCAGCCACGATCAATTTGAAGCCTTCGCCTTCGCCGATGAAATTGGCGTGTTGCGACACGGGCGGCTGTTGCAGTGGGACAGCGCCTACAATCTTTACCACCGGCCCGCCGACCGGTTCGTCGCCGGTTTCATCGGTCAGGGCGTGTTGCTGTCCGGTCGGATGGGGGAAGGGAGCCGGGTCTGCACCGAGCTGGGCGATATCGACGGAATGTCGTTGGCCGACTGCGCGCCGGGCGATCCGGTGGAAGTGCTGGTGCGGCCGGACGACGTGGCTCACGACGACGCTAGCCCGCTCACGGCGGAAGTGGTGGAGCGGGCTTTTCGCGGCGCGGATTTTCTCTACACTCTCAAGTTGGCCAGCGGCGCGCGGCTGCTGTGCCTCGCGCCCAGCCATCACGATCACGCGCCGGGCGAGCGGATCGGCATCCGGCTGGAAATCGACCATTTGGTGATGTTTCGGACCGCATGACCGCTATCGGGCAGTGGCGGCATCCGCCCCGACGCGGCCGGCTTGCCTGAATTCGCCTCGTGGCGCGACAATTGCTAGCCCTCAAGACTTTGTGGAGTCCGGCCGCTGAAGGGTCTTGAGCGAGGTCTAAGGGTTCAGTCGTCGGTCGAAAATAACCAATAAAGCAAACGATCTTTCGGTTGGAGTTCTTGTGTGGAAAAGGTGTGGTTGACGCACTATCCGTCCGGCGTGCCGGCGGAGATCAATCCCGATCAATACCGCTCGCTGGTGGAGGTATTCGAGCGCAGCTGCTGTCAGTTCGGCCGCCGTCAGGCTTTCCACAGCATGGGCTACAGCATGAGCTACAACGAGCTGGAGCAGAAAAGCCGGGCGTTCGCCATCTATTTGCAACAAGGATTGGGTTTGGAAAAAGGCGAGCGGGTGGCGATCATGCTGCCGAATCTGCTGCAATATCCGGTGGCGCTGTTTGGGGTATTGCGCGCCGGTCTGGCGGTGGTCAACCTCAATCCGCTGTGCACCCCGCGCGAGCTGGAGCATCAGTTGCGGGATTCCGGCGCCAAGGCCATCGTCATTCTGTCCGGTTTCGCCCACCTGCTGACCAAAGTGGTCGATAACACCCCGATTGGGACAGCCATCGTTACCGAAATTGGCGATCTGCTGTCGTATTGGAAGGCCAAAGTCGTCAATTTGGCGATCAAGCACAGCAAGCAGAAAGCCCCGGCTTACCACTTGCCGAAGGCGGTCGCCTTCAAGGAGGCTCTGGCCGCGGCGACGGGCCACGCGCTGCGGCCGGTCAAGATCGGCGGTCAGGATTTGGCGTTGCTTCAGTATACGGGCGGCATTACCGGATTGCCCAAGGGCGCGATGCTGACCCACCGCAACGTAGTGGCGAACATGGAGCAGTGCGCCGCCTACCTCGGACCTCGGGTTCGGGGCGGTGAGGAAATCGCCATCAGCGCGCTGCCGCTGTATCACTTGTTTTCGCTGACGGTCAATTGCTTGTGCTGGGTCCGCTACGGCGGATTGAACGTGTTAATTGCCAACCCGCGCGACGTGCCCTCGTTGGTGGCCGAACTGCGCCGCTGGAAATTCACCGCGATGATCGGCGTCAACAGCCTGTACAGCGCATTGGTGAACAACGAAAAATTCAGAAGGTTAAATTTTGGAACGCTCAAGCTGGCCGTCGGCGGCGGCGCGCCGATCCAGCAGGCGGTAGCGGAACGGTGGCGGGCCGTAACGGGCTCGCCGATCCTGGAAGGCTACGGCCTGACCGAAGCCTCTCCGCTGGTCTGCCTCAATCCTGTCGACCTTGAGGAATTCAACGGCAGCGTCGGCCTGCCGCTGCCCTCCACCGAGATTCAACTGCGCGACAGCGCCGGCGGCGAGGTCGCGCCCGGCGGGCAGGGCGAGCTATGGGTGCGCGGTCCGCAAGTGATGCGCGGTTACTGGCGTCAGCCCGAACAGACCGCCCGCAGCCTGCGCGATGGATGGTTGATGACCGGCGATATCGCCACCCTGGACGAACGGGGTTTCGTCCGGATCGTGGACCGTCGCAAGGATATGATCCAAGTTTCGGGTTTCAATGTATTTCCCAACGAAATCGAACAGGTGGTGAGCGGCTGTGAAGGGGTTCTGGAGGTGGCCTGCGTCGGCATCCCGGATGAAAAGACCGGCGAGGCGGTCAAAATCTGCGTGGTGCGCAGACCGGGCGTCGCGCTGTCGGTCGACGCCATTCTGGCGCGCTGCCGCCATCAGTTGGCGGCCTATAAGATCCCCCGGCATATCGAGTTTCGCGACAGTTTGCCCAAATCGAGCGCCGGCAAAATCTTGCGCCGCGAACTGCGCTGATCGGACCGGGTTGGGAAGATGGGATGGCGGTGATGGTAAAACGGCGTCTCGGGCCGCTCGGAGTAAAGCTCCGCTGGCGCTGTGGGGCCGGCTGGCGGAGCCGTTCAAACCGGTTCGGGCGGAGCGCCGAAAAGCTGGTCCAGCTGTTGGTGGATTTCCTGTTCCAATATTGATTTCAGCGGGGCCAGGAGAAATCCCAGTCGGGCGTTGATGCGAACCGCGTCCGGTTCTAGATCGATTTGACCGCCGATCCCAGTCCGCTCGAAATACAAGGAATCGTCTTGCCAGTGATAACTGATCTCGTAACGTTGGGCGAGTCGTTCGATGAGTTGTTCCGCCGCTTGACGGACTTGCTCTCGAGCGAGTTGATGAGAGCGGTGGATAACGATATGAGACATTATCGCCTTCGTTGGGCTAGGATTTGCCCGGTGCGCTCGGGGCCGGAGCGCTCGGGCGGCCGTGGATCGGTGGTTTGGACGATTGGCGTTCCCGATCGCGATTAGACACGATGCGCTCGGCCGCGTCCAGAATCGGGCGCGCGGTGGGCCGGCCGGCGTTGGGTCGCTCTTTCGACCCGAGCGCGTTTGCTCGATTTTGGCCTTTTGCGTCGCCGGAGTCGGGCCGCGCGCCTGTGTTTTTCTGAAAGTCGTAGTAGGATGGTGGCCTGTTCCAATTGACTAAAGAGAATCGGGAAATGACCTCAGGTATCGCCCGCGCGCTCGTGGCCTTGGCTCCCATCGCCCGGCTGGCGGTTTTCCTTGCGGCCGTTGGGGCGGTCCTTTCGTCCGCTCCGGCCCTGGCGGCCGATTTGGCCTTCTCGGATCAGGAATCCCAGGCGAACGGCCAAGCGGTTCCCGTCCGTCCGGTGCCGCCGCAACGCTACCAACCCGAGCGCGAACCGCCGCGAATCGTCGAGGAAATTCCTGAAGCCGCGTTGCAGGGCCGCGCCGCCGGCGCAAGCGAGGACGAGATTCCGGTGCGTCGCCTGGATCTGCCGCCGCCGGCGTCGGTGGCTGAGCAGATGGCTTCGAAGCAAGCGCAGGGCGGCCCTCGGAAAATTGGCTTCAACCGCCGCATGGCCGATTTTTTGGAGCCTTCGCAGACCGTGTCTCGGTCTTGGCAGTGGAAGGCGCTGGCGGGCGGCGAACAGGTCACGCGCCTGCAGGTGACGTCCCCCGGCGCGGCGGCGCTGCGCGTGGGCGTTCGGGTCAAGCGCGTCCCTGCGGCGGGCGAACTGCGCTTTTTCTCCGGGCAAGTCGTTCAAAGTCGCGCGTACCGCATCGAGTTCAAGAATCTGCAACAGGTTCTCAACGCCAGTCGCCTCGCCGGGGAACAAGCGGGCGAAAATTCGGATGTCTATTGGTCGCCGACGCTGGAAGGCGAGCGGGCGATCGTGGAAATTCGGTTGCCCTCCCAGGCCGACCTCTCTCAGGTCGATTTGGAAATTCATGCGGTTTCCCATCTGCTGCTCGATCCCAAACAGTCGAGCAATCTAGCGCCCCAGGCGGCGGCGAGCTGCAATCTGGATGTCAATTGTTATCCCACGCTCAACCAAAGCGGCGAAGATATTTCCACCTCGGTCGCTCGAATGGTGTTTACCACCAGCGACGGGACGGGGCTTTGCAGCGGCACCTTGCTGGCGGATCGCAACCAGTCCAAAACCCCTTTTTTTTTGACCGCCCGTCATTGCGTCTCGACCGCCGCCGAGGCAGCCTCGCTTGAAACCGCCTGGTTTTATGAATCTTCGGAGTGCAACAGCCGCGCGCCCTCAACCAACATCCAGTTTCGATCCGGCGGCGCAAGTTTGCTGGAGAGCTATGCCAAGAACGACATGACCCTGTTGCGCCTCAACGAACAGCCGCCCGCCGGCGTGATTTACGCCGGTTGGAACTGGAACGCGGAAGGCGAAAGCTATACCGCGATCCACCATCCGGAAGGCGATTGGAAAAAGATCAGCTTCGGCGCCGCGCAAAGCGACTACCGTTGCGATGCGGGTTCGGGCGCTCAGGTGATCTGTTTTCCCGATGCGGGCGGAAGTTATTTCAGGATGCTGTTCGATCGGGGTTTCACCGAACAAGGCAGCAGCGGTTCCGGAATTTTCAAGAATAACGCTTATCTGGTGGGCACGCTGACAGCGGGCAGCGGCGTTTGCAACAACGCTTATGGAATGTACGGCCGCTTTAAGGTGGGTTACGACAGCGGCCTCAATAAATGGCTGGAAAACAATAAAATAGGATTTTTGGAGAATCCGCAGCCGTCGTCTTATCAAAGCGGGATCACCGTCATTTCAGGCTGGACCTGCATTCCCGGCATCAACCGAGCGACGCCCGAAATCGGGCAAGTGATGATTGAAATCGATGGCAATACCCAGCTGCGCGCCGGTTACGGCACGCAGCGCGAAGATACCCGCGATGCTTGCGGCGATGTGAATAACGGCTTCGGCGTGCTGGTCAATATGAACCGCTTCGGTCCTGGCCCGCATTCGGTGCGGGCGTTGGCCGACGGTCAGGAAATCGGCCGGGCCAGTTTCACGGTGACCACGCTCGGCGCCGACTACCTGCGCGGCGCCAGCGGCGTTTATCGGCTTTCCGATTTCCCGGCGGCCGGGCAAAACGTGGTGATCCGCTGGCAGGAAAACCTGCAGAATTTTGTAATCAGCGGCCGCAACGTTGCGGCCGCTACCCAGAGCCAACGGATTCCGACTCCCTTGAAGGTAGGCGCCGTTCCCGTGGCAGCGCCATTGAGGAGCGATGCTGTCGCGCTGGCCGCGACGCCGGCGGGCCTTCGGGGTTATCTGGAAAATCCGCAGCCCGCATCGTATCTCAGCGGCATCACCGTGCTTTCGGGCTGGGCCTGCCAGCCTGCGGCCATCAAGCAAGTGACGGTGGAAATCGACGCTTCGCCGACGCAAGCCAGTTATGGAACGGAGCGGTTGGATACCAATTCCATCTGCGGCGATGCCGATAACGGCTGGGGGGTATTGTTCAATACCAACATCTTGCGAGACGGCGCGCATCAGGCGCGCGCGCTGGTGGACGGCGTGGAGTTGGGCCGCGCCGACTTTACCGTCACCACGCTGGGCGGTGACTATCTGCGCGGGCTGAGCGGCACTTACCGGCTGGCGGATTTTCCCAAGGACGGGGATAGCGTGGTCGTAACCTGGCAGGAAAACCTGCAAAACTTTACGATCAAAGAAGCCAACGTTCGTTGATCGAAGCAAGTCGCTCGCGTGAAGCGAATCACCGCGACCCTGGGGATGGGCGCGTTTTAAGCGAGCGCGGTTCGGATCGGTCACTGGCATCAAAGTTGCTCAATTTTTTGAGAGGATGCGACCGCGAGCGCGTTGCATCCAGACTTGTCGGCTCAGGGGCGCGGCTTAGACCGTCCGGCGTTGCCGTATTCTCAACGGGGCAGGGGTCATGACCCGGAGTGTCACCCCGCCTGACTGCATTTGCCAAGCGCGGTCCTTGGCGCGGAATTGCGGCTTTTACATTGAGCCGAGGACAATACAGCGAATGGATGGGATAGAGTCAGTCGATAAAGATGGATTGTCCGTCGTGCTGGGCGAGGGCGTGGTGACGAGCGCGACGCGGTTGACCCTGTCAGGGAATTTATTGGGAGTGCTTCGAGGTGGCGCGAAGGCGCGCTGGCCGTTGGGGCGAGGAGAGGGGCATGTATACCGCCTACTTCGGTTTTAATAGCAAACCCTTCAAACCGAAGGACCCGAAAGACTACTACCGCAACACCAATTTCGATGGGGCTTGCGCCGATATCCTGGACGGGATCCGGGAGCGGCGAGGTTTTATCTTGTTGACCGGCGATGCCGGCGTCGGGAAGACCCTGGTGTTACGGCGTTGCATGCAGGAAGCGGACGACGTCCATTTCGTCCTGCTCGGCAACGCCAACCTCGATTTTCCCGATATTCTGAATTATTTGGCGTCCAACCTGGAGTTGGATACCGACGGTTTGGATCCCGAGCAGCGCCCGCAGTTGCTGCTGGACGCTCTAGCCGCCCGAGCGCGGCGGAATCGGGCCATCGCCTTGCTGCTCGACGATTCCCAACATCTGCCCGACGATGTGCTGCTGCGCTTGCGAGAGTTCGTGGAAACGCCGGCTCTGCCCAACCAGCGGTTGCAAGTGGTCTTGGTCGGGTTGCCGGAAATGGAAAGTCGGTTGGAGCAACCAGCCTTGGGCCCGTTGCAAAACAGCATTCGGGTCCGATGCCGCCTCGAGCGACTGAGCGATCTGGAAACGGCATTGTTCATCGCCCATCAATTCGAAGTCGCGGGCCAGAAGGACGGCGCTTTATTGTCTCCGGCCGCCATCGAGCGGATCGGCTTTCATTGCAAGGGAGTCACCCGCGCCATCGCTATTTTGTGCGATACGGTGCTGTTGCTGGCCAGCTTGCAGTCGGAGCGCGAGATCACGCCGGAACTGATCGATGAGGCCGCGCAAAATTGCTTTTTGAGCGAACAGATCAAGCCGGTGGACGCCCCAGAGGCGAATGAAAAACCGCTGATGGAGCCGCTGTCGGCCCCGTCGTCGGGCCTCAACTTCGACTTGGATTTGGCCGAATTCGATTTTTCGTTCGATTACAACGAACAGGCGATGAAGTCCAAAGGGCTGGCGGCTGCGGAGCCGGACGCAAAGGCCGACCCGGCTCCGGCCGGCTCCCTGGCCTCGGTCGAGCCGGTTTCAAGGTTCGCAGCCAAACCCGCCCCCGCCGCCAAGGGTGAGGCAGAACCGGCCGGGGCGCTCGCCACCGCCAAGCCGGCGGTAACGCCCGCCGCGCCAACCACGGCGTTGGCGGCCGAGCCGGCCGCGACGCAGTTGACCGAGTTTGCGCAATTATTGAGCGAACTGGCCGAAAAACTGGAGGGTAAAGATCCGCGCGATCAGCACGCGCTGAGTTATTTTCGAAACCGTTATCTGCGGCTGGTGGAAGGCGGCGAACCCGCTCGGGCGCAGGAGTTCGCCCAGCGCATCGACCGGCTCCGCGAAACGCAGCAGCCGATCTATGTGGCGCTGGCGACCGCCGTCAACCCGGCGTCGGGGCAAGACGGCGTGCTGTGCGTGCTGTTGCTCAATCCCACCTGGTGGTTGTATCGGGAAGTTCGATTGCGGTTGCGCAGCACCGATCTGGTGTTCGCCAACGACGGCCAGATTCCGCCGTTGCGGTTGCTGGACGGGCGAGATGCCCAGGTGGTCTATCAGAACTATCGCTATCCGCTGGTCGATTCCGCGCAAACCACGCTCTGGTTGGAACTCGACCTGTGCGACCATCGTGGAAAATGGACCGCCTACGACAGCCGGCAACAAGTGCGGCTCGATTTTCCCGGCCGTTCGCGGCCCGCGCAATGGGAGACCGCGCCCGGCGCTAACGACCGTTTTTGGCCCGAACCCTTGACCGCCGAGCCGCTGGTCGGTTCCTGGTTGTGGGGGGATCTGGCGGCGACCGAGAGCGCTGGCGGCCGCGCCAAGGAGGAGGGCGACAATCTCGTGTGCACCTACCCGCTCGAATTGCGGGCGGAGCAAGCGCGCACCAGCAGTTTGCGCACCGCGATCGAGCACGCGCTCAGCCGGGGCACCCCGCTGACCCGGGCCTTGCTGCTGTCGGCCGATCCCTCGCAAGCGCCGAGCCGCATCGAACTGGTGTCGCGACCCTTCATGATCTTCGGCCGGCACAGTTCGACCGCCGGCACCGGCTTCGGCGACTTCACGCTCGGTTTCGTGCCGAAATACACCCGAATTTCTCGACTGCATTGCGTGATTTGCGCCTTGGGCGATCAGCTGGCGCTCATGCCCGCCAGCGATGTCGGGCATACCTACACCGGCCGCAACGGCCAGCGGCTGCCGCGCGGAAGCTGGGAGCTGCTGGAGTCCGACGACAACGTGGATATTTGCGATCTCTATCGCTTGAATCTGGTATTGGCTTGGGATCGAAAATGGGAGCGCGCGCCGAGCAACTGGGATCCGCGCCAGCCGCGCGAAAAGTTCGGCCGCTACCTCCTCGATCTGGTCGAGGTGCTGCGCCAGCGCGACCGGCAAGGCAGCGCCGATGAATTGCGCAAGACGTTGCGCCAGCGCTATTTGAATTTATTGCGCGTGCAGGATCGGGTCTCCAAGCTGAACGGCGTCGGCAATCCGGGTTCCTTGCTGTATGCTCGATTCGAACGCGAGGACGCCGCCCGCCGGCAAGTGGTGCATTTCTATGTCCCGAAATGGGTTTCGCTTGGCAATTCGTCTCAGGCGGGCCTGCGCATTGAGGCCGGGGATGTGAAACCGCACCATGCCGAGATTTTGTTTCGGGAAGGGATGTACTGGATTCAGAATCTGGCCGAGCCCGGCGCGGTGCGGGTCGGCCATCACGGGTTGGCGACCAACGAGGTGCTGGCGCTGGAAACGGGCGACGTGCTGACGGTCGGATCGGCGCAATTCAGCTTTGAAGCTTATTGAGCCGACCCTCGGGCGCGGCTCCGGGCGGATGCGGCAACGCGATCTCGGCCAGCAGGCCGCCGAGGGCTTCGGAACGGCCCAAGCGCAAGGTTCCGCCGTATTGGGCGACGATGTCGCTGATGATCGCAAGCCCCAGGCCGTGGCCGGCGCGCGATTCGTCGATCCGGGTTCCCCGTTGCCGCAACAGTTCCAGCTGCTCCGGCGGGCAGCCGGGTCCGTCGTCCTCAACTTGCAACCACAGCCCGCCGACGTCGGTGTTCGCGGTCAGTAGCACCACCCGTCTGGCCCACTGACAGGCGTTGTCGAGCAGGTTGCCGAGCAACTCCAACAAATCGTCGCGGTCGCCGGGAAATACGCTGTGCGGCGGCACCCGTAATTCAAAATGCAGCGCGCAGTCCTGATGGATGCGGCGCAGCGTTTCCGCCAAGTCGGTAATTTCCCGGGCCAGCACCACCCGTTGTCCGGGCGTGCCGCCGCCGGCGATCCGCGCCCGTTTTAATTCTCGTTCGGTCAGCTGGCGGATGCGCTGGATCTGCTGGCGCAGATCCAGCCACCAAAGCTTGACGTCTCCGGCGGGCGGGGGCTGATCGCTCAATTGAGTGAGCGCGGTCAGCGGGGTTTTTAAGGCGTGAGCCAGGTTGCCGAGCGCGTGGCGGGTGCGGCGCTGGCGCTGGCCCATCAATTCCAGCAGGCGATTCAATTCTTCAACCAACGGTCGGACTTCGTCGGGAGCGTTTACCGATAACTGCGAAATTTCGCCGCGCGCCAAGCGGGGCAACTCGCGGCGGACCTGCTCCAAGGGCGCCAGACCGTTGCGCACCAGCCACCGTTGCAGCAGCAACAAAGCGCCGAACAGGGTCAAGGCGATCAGGCCGAACCGCGCGAGCCAGCGCTGTAAGCCGGCGTCGATCGGGGTGAAGTCCTCGGTCACGACAATGGAAACCGGCCGGTCTCGAAGCTGAAAACTCCGGCTGACCATCAGCAGTTGCTGGTTCTGTGGTCCCACCGTAAAGGTTTGGATCGGCTGATGCTGGAAGATGGCCGGCGGCAGTTCGGCATCCCACAGCGAACGCGAACGCAGTTCGCCGCCGGGCGTTTCGATCTTGTAGTAGTGTCCTGAATACGGTTGCCGAAACGGCGCGCCGACCCGCTCGGGAGCGAGCAGTGGCCGGCCGTCGGCGTCGAACTCCAAGGCGGTCAGGAGCGTTTCCATGTCGTGCGCCAGCCGGGCGGCGACGAAATTCTCGGTGATCCGCCGCAGGGAATAGTAGCCGCCGGCGACTGCTAAGGCGGTCAAGATGGCGAGTCCCACGACCAAGCCGACGGACAATCGGGTTTGCAAGGAGGTCATGCGATCTCAATTCCAAACACGTAGCCCTGGCCGCGCCGGGTGACGATCGACTCATGGCCGAGCTTGCGGCGCAGCCGGTTGATGTAGACCTCCAGCACGTTGCTGTCGCGTTCGGTTGTAAAATCGTAAACGTGTTCGGAGAGGCGGGTTTTGGAGAGAATCCGGCCCGGATGCAACATGAAGTAGCGCAGCAGGCGGAATTCGGTGCCGGTCAAGTCGAAGGCTTCAGCGGTGGCGAGGACGATCACGGTCTGGGTTTCCTCGTTCAATTCGAAGCCGGCCACGCGCAGCGGACCCTGCGGTCGGGCATGACTGCGCCGCAGCAGCGCATGGAGCCGGGCGATCAATTCGGCGGTATGGAAGGGTTTGCTCAAATAATCGTCAGCGCCGGCCTTGAAGCCGTCCACTTTTTCATGCCAGGCGTTCCGGGCGGTCAGAATCAGCACCGGCACCAAATTGCCGTCCGCGCGCCAGCGTCCCAGCACCTCAAGCCCGGAGCGTCGGGGCAGGCCGAGATCCAACACCACGACATCGTAAGGTTCGGAAGCCCCCATGAACTCGGCCTCAACCCCGTCGCCGACCTCATCGACGGCGAATCCCGCGTGCTCCAGTTCGATGCGTAGCCGCGCGACCAGCGACGGATCGTCTTCGACCAACAGCAAACGCATCGTTAGTCTTCAGGTTCCAAGTGCCACAGCTCGCCGGTGGCGGCATCGTATTCGAATTCGTGCACCGCGCCGTCATCGTCCAGAATTTTCAGATCGTAGACGTAGCGACCCCTTTCGAATTCGAGCTCCGCTTCCAGCAACTGGCCACCCCGGTAGCGGCGATGGTGGTTGGCGATAATGGCGCCGAGCGACAGGATTTTTCCAGCACGGTGCAAGCGGTGGATCTCTTCGGTATCGAAACGGGCCGCTGTGGGCTTCGCGCCGAGCAGAACGCCCATCAGCACCATGCAAATAACATAACGGTGAGCCGGCATGAGGGTGCTCGCAACGCACGCGCCTCGCTGACAGATGAGTAGGAGAAAGTTGGCTTGATGAAGTGGATATTAGGCCCGTTTTCGGCCGGTGAACATGGCGAGCGCCAGATTTTCGCGATGCAGCAGGCTTTCCCACGCCACGCCCACCAGATGACCGGCCACTAGAATCAGCGTGAAGTTAGCGAAAAATTCATGCGTCTCCTCCAAGACATCAATGAAGGAATCGCCGCTATCCGCCAGCAAGCCCGCGAGAGGCCCCAAACCCTTATCGGCCCCGTAAAGTCCGAGACCGGCGGCGACCGTGACGGTCAGGCTCAACAGCAAAATGACGATCATCGCGCCGCCGGCGGGATTGTGTCCCAGATGGCGCGGGGCGCGCAGCAGTAAGACATCCTTTACATAGCGCAAGGTAACGCCCGGTCCGCGCGCAAAATCGCTGAATCGAGCGTGGCGCGGCCCCACAAAACCCCAAAGCAGCCGGAATGCCAGTAAGCCCGCGATGGTGTAACCCGCCCAAACGTGCACGATCTGCAACCACTCGCCATCCAAGCGATCTTGAATGGCTTCAAACGGTTCGCCTTGGGTGAAGTAAGCGGCGCAGAAGGCGGCGACCAAGATCCAGTGAAACAAGCGGACCAGCGGATCCCAGACAATCACTTCAGAATCAGGCGCGGGAGTCATGGTTGGAATCCTTCAGCAAGGGCCTCCGCCCGCCGGGCGCGTCGGCGCGTCGGCGGGGGGATAGCTTATTTACCTTCCTCAGCGATAAGTTGACCGGTTTTGATCTCGTAATAGACTTCCCATTTCTTACCGTCGGCCCCGTCGATTTTCACTTCCCAGGTTTTTTTACCTTTCTTGGTATCTTCATAAGCCTTGGTGACTTTGCCGGGATGGGCCTTGAGCGCCATCTCAACCGCCTGTTCCTTGGTTATGTCCTGAACGGCGGCAGCTGGGGCCGGCTGAGCGGCCGGCGCGGCGCTCTGGCTTTCTGCAGCGGCCACGCCGCCGGAAAAGCTAACGATTGTCAATAGCGCGGCGGTGGGTAACACAGCGCGTAATTTCATCGAGATAACCCTCCATTGAATGCAAGAAAAGTCGAACGGATCGGCGAATTTGCGTCGTTCGCTGGTCGCACCCGTGACCGAGGGGCCTCACTCTAGGCCAATGAGCTGAATTCAACCTGAACTGGATTTCCTTTAACGAGACTGGAAGTTGGCAATTTGAAAAGACCGCTTTAGACTTGCGCATTCGTCGCATAAATCTAAAAGCTAGAGCGGAGCGGTATGCCGTGGAAATGAAAAACCTCGACCAAATCCTGCAATCAGTCCGAAACGATCTTCCGCGCGCCAGCAAGACGGCGGCCGCCATCGATCGCGGCGCCAGCTTGGAGGAGATTTCCGAGCTTGCCGAGGAAGAAGGGTTGCACAAGCTCGCGACGGTATTGTTCGAGGCCGAACAAGAAGCGCTCCGGAGGGAGTCCGCTTTGAAAGACAATCCCGCCACCGCGACCAATGACTTCATTCGAAACATCCGCGAGACGTTGCCCAACGACAGCAAGACGGCGGCCGCCATCGACCGCGGCGCGTCTTGGGAAGAAATTTCGGAATTGGCCGAGCAGGAAGGGGTGCACCATTTAGCCTCAACGCTATTTGAGGCCGAGCAGGAACGGTTGCGCGATCCATCCTGATGCCGCGCCGCCGGCCTAAACTCGCGGCTGGCTCCAGCGGCGTCCCTCGTGCTGTTGCGCGTCTAACCATGGTCCGATCTTCTCAGCGCCCGCTGGTCGTCCTTTCGCCTCGGTCGTTACTTCGATGGAAATCAGTGTGTCCTTTTCCCACGGTCGTCCGGCGATCAACGATCTTCCCAAGCGGCGTCCGCTGCCTCGCGTTCGCGAGCGCGGGTTGAGCGGTGATCGATGATGAGAACGAAACTCCGTTCTGATCGCCTGTCCGACCCTTACGTCAAGTTGGGTATGAAACATTTCGTAAAGGTTCTGCTGCAAAATCCGGGCGCGGCCTCGCTGGCTTTGTTCGCGCGCGAGCTGCTCGCCAACCCCCGAGCCATGGGCGCGGCCTGCCCGAGCGCGCCCGCGCTGGCCAGTTACATGGCGTCCCAAGTGCCTTGGGATCGCGAGGGGCTGGTGTTGGAATTGGGCGGCGGCACCGGCGCGGTGACCGCCGCCTTGCTCAAACGCGGGCTGCCGCCTTGGAAGCTGGTGGTGGTCGAACGGTCGCCGACGCTGGCCCATCACTTGCGCCAGCGGTTTCCCCAGCTGCGGGTCATTCAAGGCGACGCCGCCCAGCTGGGGCAATTGCTGAACCACGAAAAAATGAAAAGCATCGGCAGCATCGTGTCTAGCCTGCCGTTGCGCTCGCTGCATCCCGCCACCACCCGCGCCATCAACCATCAATTCGAAACCCTGCTCGACTGGGGCGGTTTGCTGGTTCAGTTCACTTATGACCTGCGCGGCACCCGCGCCGGCTTGCTGCCGCGCTTCCGTCAGCTTTCCAGCAAGATCATCTGGAGCAACCTGCCGCCGGCTCGGGTGGAAGTTTTCGAGCGCAAGAGCTAGTCAACGCCGTTCGCGCTGCTGTTCGGCCGCTTGTTGGGCCTGAATCGCGGTCAGCGCGATAGTGAAGACGATATCTTCCACCAGCGCGCCGCGCGATAGGTCGTTGACGGGCTTGTTGAGCCCCTGCAGCATCGGGCCGATGCTGATGACGTCGGCGCTGCGCTGCACCGCCTTGTAGGTGGTGTTTCCGGTATTGAGATCCGGGAAAATGAACACCGTCGCCCGCCCCGCAACTTGGCTGTCGGGCGCTTTGCTCTGCGCCACGGTCTTGATCGTGGCCGCGTCGTATTGCAACGGTCCGTCGATCAGCAAATCCGGCCGCCGCTGGCGGGCGAGGCGGGTAGCCTCCTTGACCTTTTCCACGTCGCTGCCGGCGCCTGAAGTGCCGGTGCTATAACTGAGCATGGCCACGCGCGGCGGGATGCCGAACGCCTTGGCGGATTCGGCGCTTTGAATGGCGATATCGGCCAAATCCTCGGCGTTCGGGTTGATGTTGATGGCGCAGTCGCCGTAGACCAGCACCTGCTCCGGCAAGCACATAAAGAAGATGGAGGAGACCAGCCGGACGGCGGGCGCGGTCTTGATCAGTTGCAGGGCGGGGCGGATGGTGTTGGCGGTGGTGTGGACGGCGCCGGATACCAAGCCGTCCACCTCGCCCAATTGCAACATGAGAGTCCCCAACACCACGGAATCGTGCAACTCTTCTTCGGCCAGACCCGGCGTCAGCCCTTTGTGCTGGCGCAGTTCGACCATGGCGTCGATATAGCGGTGATCGATCTGGGTCGGATCGATGATTTCGATATCCGGCGGAATGCTCATGCCGCGACGCGCCGCCAGCCGGTGCATCCGCCCGCCGTCGCCCATCAACACGCAGCGGGCGAGGCCGCGCTGGTGGCAGATGATCGCCGCTTCGATCGTGCGCGGTTCGTTGCCCTCGGGCAGGATAATGCGCTTGTTGGCCTTGCGCGCCCGTTCCACCAAGGTATGTTGGAAGGCGGGCGGGCTGAGCCGACGTTCCTCGATGCGGGTCAGCAGCGGTTCTTTCCAATCCAAGGTCACGTGCGAGGCGACCGCTTCGACCGCTTGCTGCATCCGATCCCGATCATCGAGCGGGACTTCCAGATTGAGATGAGGCAGGTAAAGCACCGATTGCAACGTGCTGTACGGCATGGTCAGCACCGGTAGGCCGACATCGAGCGCCGGACCGCACAACTTCCAAACCCGCAAGTCGGGTTTGAGCCCGCCGGCCAACAGTACGCCGGCGACATGGGCGCCGCCCATGGTCGCCATGCAGATGGCCAGCAGCAGATCGTCGCGGTCGCCGGGAATGATCGCCATGGCGCCGGGCCGCAGCTCCTGACAGCTATTGACCAAAGTGGAAGCACCCAAGACCACATGGGTCACCCGTCGATTCAACTGGCCTTCGTTCAGGGCCTGCGCGCCGATCAATTGCATGATGTCGCGCACCCGCGGAGCGCTCAGCTCGCGCTCCCAAGGGATACAACCCAGTAGTTTGAAGCTTTCGGGCCAGTGTCGGGCGCATTCGACTCGGTATTCGGCCTGATGGCCGGGATGGCGGCCGTTCTCGGCGCGGCTGAAATCGAAACGAATATGGCCGGTTTGATCGACCGGTGCGTCCAATAGGTTGATGATGGCCCCGAGCATTCGATCGTGGCGGATGCCGCCGTAAGCGCGGGCGATGACCTCCACGGTGTCGGCGACCTGGCGCGGCGTATCGCGACCTGGCGCGGTGACGATGATGATTTTGGCGTCCAGGCTTTGCGCCATCTTGGCGTTGAGCCGGGTGCCGTAAGGTTGTTCCTCGGTGTCCACCAAGCCCTCGACGATCACGACGCTGGCTTGGTGCGCGGCTTGTTCGTAACGGGCGATGACCTCTTCCAACAGCACGTTTTCCTGATCGTGTCCGAGCAGTTTTTCTGCTTCCGATACCGGAATCGGCTCCGGTGGATTCAGGCTGGTCACCATCCTGGCCAAACGAGTCGAGCGTTCCGGGCCGGTATCGCTGGCGTGCGGCTGGCTGATGGGTTTGCAAAAACCAACCGGAATGCCTTCGCGGTCGAGCGCGTGAACGAGGCCTAAAGCGACGGTGGTCAACCCGACCCGTTGTTCGGTGGGTACGACGAGAATGGCGGTGGTCATGGCCGTTGCCTTGTAAGTTTGCGATGTTGCGATGCAATATACAATACATCCATTAGGACGTAAAAAGATACATAAAAACTTAAAATATCGTATAAAAAAAGCTTATTATTACTCTATCATTAGCTATTATTTGCGTAATTTGTAAAAAATTTAAGGCATTCATCAGCTATCGCCCTATATTGATCGGAGCGCCAAGAGCAAATGGCTTGACGCGCTAAAGCAGTGATGAGCATGACGCTTTAATCAGTCCCTCCAGCAAGTTTGTTCAATTGCCCGATGATCGAAGCCCAATGGAGTAGATTGGTGGAATAAAAAATTTGACCGGCGCTGGTGAGGCCGGCCAGATCGGTTTTGCCATCGCCGTTGAAATCGCCGGTGACCAGTTTGTTCAAGATGCCGGGAAGGTAAGTCCAACTAGTCAAGTTGGTGGTGTAATAGATATTGCCGGCGCTGGTGAGGCCGGCTAAATCAGTTTTGCCGTCACCGTTGAAATCGCCGGTGACCAGTTTATTCAAGATACCGGGGAGGTAAGTCCAATTGGCGAGATTGGTGGAATAAAAAATTTGACCGGCGCTGGTGAGACCGGCCAGGTCGGTTTTACCGTCGCCGTTGAAATCGCCGGTGACCAGTTTATTCAAGATACCGGGGAGGTAAGTCCAATTGGCGAGATTGGTGGAATAAAAAATTTGACCGGCGCTGGTGAGGCCGGCTAGGTCGGTTTCACCGTCGCCGTTGAAATCTCCGGCGACCAGCTGGGCGAGCGCGCCGGGGATATTGATCCAACTGGTCAGGTTATTAGAATAATAGATGCCGCCGGCGCTGGTGAGACCGGCCAGATCGGTTTTACCGTCGCCGTTGAAATCGCCGGTGACCAGTTTGTTCAAGATACCGGGAAGGTAAGTCCAGCTGGTCAAATTGGTGGTGTAGTAAATGTTGCCGGCGCTGGTGAGGCCGGCCAAATCGGTTTGGCCATCGCCGTTGAAATCGCCGGTGACCAGCTGGGCAAGCACGCCGGGGATATTGATCCAGCTCGTCAGGTTGTTAGAGTAATAGATGCCGCCGGCGCTGGTGAGGCCGGCCAAAATAACGTTATTTTGCGATTCAAAAGCGCCTAATGTTGGTGGGTTTGGACGAGGTTTTCCGGCGTAGTCCCGAGTTATAGTCGTCGATGCTTGACCGGCGGCAATCGCTGGCGACGCGGACTGCAAAACGTAATCAGCCGCTACATAACTGCCTGCCCGAACAAAGGCTGGATCGGCGTAAACATCGGTCGAACTTTGAGCTATTGATTCGGGAACGCTCCCAAACCAAAGATTGTGATGGAAGCGAAAGCCGCTGGCGTCGCCGCTCAACCACGTTTGTGGCGCGCCGCTGATCTGGACCCAAATATTATTGGCAATCTCATTATTGCTATGCGCATCAGGATCGACTTGTAGAGCGGTTTCAGCTTGGTTGTAGATCGTATTAAATGCAAATAGCACATTATTTAATCCACCGCCGCTTTGATAGTTGCCATAAATTAAGGCCGCTCGATTGGCGATAAAGATATTATTGACAATGGTGTTATCCGATGAAGTTAAAGGATTGCTCCAATCCGACCAGCTTTCATTGGCGATCTGAATACCAGAAGCAGGTAATAACGTCCTGCCGGGAGTGTGGTAGAAATCTCGGAAATACTCTTGCTGGCCTGTCGAATAAACCAGGTTGCCTTCATGGCGGGTTTGGATGCCGCCGTCGATATAAAGATTGACCGAATAATTATCGTGGACCACGTTGCGTGAGACATCGACCCGGCGCGACTGCATGATGCTGATGCCTTCGCCGTAATTCTCATAAACCTGATTACCTTGAACTATGATGTCTTGGCTGTAGAGAACGCCTAAGGTGGGATGCCAATTACTGTCCCAAGTGCGCGCCTGATTTTCCCGCACGTTGTGATAAAGCGTATTGTTAAGAATCTGGATATTGCTTACCCCAGCCGTCGTTTGATCGAGTTTTTGGCCGATAAAAAGGCCCGATTTTTGGCAATCGCGAATAGTGTTGTTTCGGATAACGATATTTTCGACAGGCGTGAAATTAGGCCAAATCTGAATGCCGATGCCAGTCGAGTTTCTGACATTAAAGCCTTCAACGATGACATGGCTCGCCAGTACAGTCAGCGCCGCCGGCTCGGATGGCGGAAGTCCGGAGCCATCCAAGATAACCGTTTCATTCAGATAGGGACGCACGGTTACCGGAGCTTGCGCCGTGCCACCCCTGTTGATCTGTTGCTCTTGGACGAGCGCGTGAGTTCCGCCGCGAACGTAAACCGTGTCGCCGGGTCCGGCGTAGCCTGGCAAAAAAGCGCGATTGATGCTGGCAAATGGATTGTTGATTGATCCGCTGGTCGTCGCCTGATCGCTGCCGTTGACGGCGACGAACCAGTCCGTGGCCGCTGCTGTCTTCGAAAAAGCGAGCGCGAGTAGCGTTAACAAAATGGGGGTTTTAAGGCGATGGCTGTGGAACATGGTCGTAATGCAATCAATCCAATGGCGATCAGTGTGAAGGGTCAATGAAGTTCTCGATCCAGTTGTTCGGCCAACCAACGCAGTTCGGGCGCGATATGGACCGGATAAGCCAGCGCGATTTGGTTGGCGCTCAGGGCGGGCGGCAGGGCCGCCAGTTGTGCCCGAATCCGATCCCGCGCCGTGTTTAGCGATTCGCGAGCAGACAGGCGACGGCCGCCTTTCATGACCGGCCGCAACAGAGGTTCGCCCGGCTGGGGGTGGTCTTCCAGACTGAGGTAATCTCCCGCGAAAGCGCCGTCCGCATCAAACGTCCGATACACTTGTTTGCGCCCCGGCCAAGTCGCCTTGCCTTGAGAGCGCTTGCGCCGGGGTTTGCCGGCATACTCTTGAAGTTTGTACACTAATTCCAGGATGGGCGCGTCGGTCGAGGCGGCCAAACGGGTGCCGACGCCGAAGCCGTCGATGGGCGCGCCGTCGGCCAACAGCTGCCGGAGCCGGGTTTCGTCGAGATCGCCGCTGGCGAAAATAGTGGCCTGATCCAGCCCGCCTTCATCGAGAGTGCGCCGGACGCGGCGGGCGGCCTCGCTCAGATCGCCGCTGTCGATCCGCACGCCCTTAATCGCGATGCCGCGCGCCCGCAAGCGGTGCGCGAGCGGGATCAGCTTGCGCGCGGCGGCTTCGGTGTCATAGGTATCGAGCAACACCACTACGTTGTCGGGTTGGGCGGCGGCGAAATGTTCGAAAGCGTCTTCCTCGCGGTCGTGAGCCTGAATCAGCGAATGGGCCATGGTGCCAAACAGCGGAATGCCGAAGCGCAGCCCCGCCAGCACGGTGGCGGTGCCGCTGAAACCGGCCAGGTAAGCGGCCCGAGCGGCGAGCAACCCCGCCTCGGCTCCGTGGGCGCGCCGCATTCCGAAATCCACCAACAGCTTTCCGGGCGCGGCCAACACGCAACGGGCGGCCTTGGACGCAATCAGGGTTTGAAAGTGAATGATGTTGAGCAATCGGCTTTCCACCAGTTGCGCTTGCGGCAGCGGGGCGGTGACTCGCAGGATTGGTTCGTCGGCAAAACAGGCCGTGCCTTCGGGCAAAGCATGAACCGTGCCGGTGAATCGAAACTCGGCTAGAAAATCCACGAAGCGTTGATTGAACCGGCCGCACCCGGCTAGCCAAGCCAACTCATCCGGGGTAAAACGAAGGTTTTCCAGATAGTCGAGCGCCTGTTCCACGCCGGCGGCGATCAGAAAACCGCGTTGGGGCGGCAGCCGGCGCGCGAACAGTTCGAACACAGCGAGCTCTTCCATGCCCCGGGCGTGGTAGGTTTGCAGCATGGTGAGCTGGTAGAGATCGGTCAGCAACGCGCTGGTTTCCATGGACATGGCGTCTACTTGGATGAGGGACCAAAATGCATCACCGGGTCCGGCCGGCGGCAACCGCCGACCGATGACAGAGCCGTTATCCCAGACTAGGGTGTCTTAACCGTTTGCCAGAGGGCTTATCCCGATGCTCGATACGCAAGAAATTGTAACGGAGGCGCGGGATGGCGTTGCGGTGGCGCGCATCCGGCGACCCGAAAAGAAAAATGCCCTGACGGTGGCGATGTACACCGCGCTGGCGGCGGTGTTGAAGCACGCCGAGGCCGATCCCGAAATTCGGGTGCTGGTGCTGACCGGCAGCGGTGACAGTTTTACCAGCGGCAACGATATCGTCGATTTTTTGACGGCGCCACCCGCCGGCGAAAATAGCCCGGTCTTTCAATTTCTGACGGGATTGCACCGCTTTGAAAAGCCGCTGGTCGCCGCCGTGAACGGACTGGCGGTCGGGATCGGCGTGACTTTGTTGCTGCATTGCGATATGGTCTACGTCCGAGCGGGCGCGCGGTTGCAGTTGCCGTTCGCCAATCTCGGACTGTGTCCCGAAGCCGGCTCCAGCGTGCTGTTGCCCCAGCGGATCGGCTACCCGCGCGCGGCGGAATTGTTGCTGCTCGGCGAGCCTTTCAGCCCCGAGCAGGCTCTGGCATGGGGGCTGATCAACGGCGTCGGGGTCGATGCGGAAACGACGCTGGATTTAGCGCTGGCGGCGGCGCGGCGGCTGGCCGCTCAGCCGGCGGCGGCGGCGCGGCTGACCAAGGCGCTGCTGAAAGAGCCCGAGGCCGCGCGGGTGAGCGAAGCCATCGCGCGGGAAGCCCGTCATTTCGTCGAGCTGTTGCAATCGCCGCGGGCGCGGGCCGCGTTGGAGGCGTTCGCGGGCCAGCGGACCGCAGGTTCGTAGTCGCGAGGGGTTTTGGTCGGCGGCTCGGCGCTAGTCGCCCTCGTTCAACAGCGCCAGCAAGCGGATCAGATCCGACAGCGAGTCGGCCTTTAATTTCTCCATGACCCGCTTGCGGTGGATTTCCACGGTGGACAGACTGATGCCCAATTCGGCGGCGATCACCTTGTTGTACTGACCTTCCGCCACCCGCTCCAGCACTTCCCGCTCGCGCGGCGACAGCAGCGCCATCCGGGCCGCCGCGTCGTCCCGACACGCCTGCCGGCGGCGTTCCCGCTGGTCCAAGGTCAAGGCTTCGCGGATTCGGGCTAACAAGGTCTGGCCTTGAAAGGGCTTTTCGATGAAATCGAACGCGCCGGCTTTCATGGCGCGAATCGCCATGGGGACATCGCCGTGTCCGGTCATGAAGATGATCGGAACGCGATGCCCTTGCGCCCGGAGCTGTTTTTGCAGGTCCAAGCCGCTCAGTCCCGGCATCCGCACGTCCAGCAGCAGACAGCCGGGCCGCTGGATGACGCCGGCTTCCAGGAAATCGGCGGCGTTGGCGAAAGTTTCCACGGCGAGCCCGCTCGCTTGCAGCAGCAGTCCGATGGCGTCGCGAACGGCTTGATCGTCGTCGATGAGAAAAACCGTCGGGACTTCGGACATGGGCGGGCGGCTCGGCGTCAACAACACGAGTGGATGGGCAGGCTGAAGTGAAACGACGCGCCGCCTTCGGGGTTGGCGCTCGCCCAGAGCTGTCCGTTTTGCGATTCGATGATCGAGCGGCTGACCGATAGCCCCAGGCCCATCCCGCCCGGTTTGGTGGTGAAAAAGGGTTGGAACAAGTGATTTTCCACTTCTTGACTGAAACCCTGACCGGTATCGCGGACGGTGGCCAGCACGTGGTCGGCGTCGAGCATGGCGGTGCGCAACGTCAGTTCGCGCGGTTCGCCGCGCTTCTCGTTGATCGCTTCGATGGCGTTGCGCAGCAGATACAGCACCGCCAGTTGGATTTGAATGTCGTCGGCGATCACTGTCGGCAAGGCCTCGTCCAGTTCCAGGTTCACCGTGACGCCAGCTTGACGCAATTCCAGCTGCGCGTAATGGACGACGGAGCGGATGAGGGCGTTTAGATCGAGCGCGGCCTGCGCGGCGGGATGTTTCTGCACCAGCTCGCGCAGGTGGCGGATGATTTCTCCGGCGCGCATCCCCTGATTGACCACCTCATCGAGCGGTCCGGTCAAGACGCGGGGATCGGTGGTGTCTTGGCGCAGCAAGGTCAGACAAGCCTGGGTGTAGGCGACGATGGCCGCCAGCGGCTGGTTGAGCTCGTGAGCCAGGCTGGAGGCCAATTCGACCGCCAGGCTGAGCCGCGCCATCCGCGCCAGTTCCACCTGCTGCCGCCGCAGCTGATCCTCGGCCAGCTTGCGGCGGGTGATGTCCTCGGCCAAGCCCGCGATCCGATAGACGTGGCCGGCGGCGTCGTGGATTGGAAAACCGCGATCCCAAATCCAGCGGATCGCGCCGTCGGGTCGCACGATCCGATATTCCTCGTCGAAATGTCCCGAGCCTTGCTTGGCGATGTGAGCGGCTTGGATGCGGGCGCGGTCGTCCGGATGGATCGCCTCAAGCCAATCCAAGGGGCGCTCGTGCAGGCCGTGGACCGGCCGTCCCCAAATCTCCTCGTAGGCCGGACTGATATAAAGCGTCCGTTCTTCGTCGATGCCGTGGACCCAAAACACCTCATGGATGTGTTCGGCCAGTTGCCGGAAGCGTTCCTCGCTCTCGCGCAGGGCGATTTCCGCTTGAATCCGGGCGGCGATCTGGCGTTCCAAATTCTCATTGATCGCGGAAAGCTGAGCGGTGCGTTCCCGCACGCGCGATTCCAGGTCGGCGCGGGCGCGTTCCGAGCGTTGTTCGGCGTGTTTGCGAGCGGTGATATCCCGCGCGATGCCGAGGATGCCGATGGTGTGACCGGCCGCGTCGCGACAGGGCCATTTGGTGGAAAGAAAAGTTCGGGTGTCCCCTTGCAGGGTGAAGGTATTCTCGCAACTGAGCAACATGCCGCCGGCGAGCACCCGCCGGTCTTCCTCGATCATCGTGCGAGCCATTTCGGCGGGGAATAGATCGAGGTCACTGCGGTTGAGGCAATCGGTCAACGGACGGCAAGCCAGACGCGCGCCCGCCGAATTGAGCGCGAGGTAATGGCCTCGCCGGTCTTTAATGAAAGCGACGTCGGTGATCTGTTCGATGAATTCCGCCAGGCGGAGCTCTTGCGCCCGCCGGGCGCGGTGGACGGTCTTGGCGCGGGCTTGCAGCAGCCAATACAGCAGGCCTCCGCTCAGGAGGATCGCCAGCGCGTCGGGCCACGGCTCCAGCGATTTTGCGCCGGCGGCCGGTTGGAACCAGAGGGTCACGAGGGGATTGACCCATAAAATCCACAACAGCCCCGCCAGCATGAATAACGCGCTGAGGGCGGCCGGGTGAAGCTGGCTGGGGTACCAGCGGCGCGATTCGAAGGCGGGAGCGCGCTCGTCCGGTTGCGGATTCGAGTTTTGAATGCCCGCCATCGCCGGGGCTCCCGCTCAGTTCGCTTCCAGGGACAAATCCCCGGAAAGCCGTTCGGGCGTCGTGACGCGGCTGGCGACCGGCAAGCTAAAGTGAAAGGTGATGCCGGGACCAGGGTTCGGGGTGGCCCACAACCGGCCGCCGTGCGCCTCGACGATGGATTGGCTGATCGACAGGCCCAGGCCGAGGCCGTCCGGTTTGGTGGTGAAAAAGGGATTGAGCACTTGATTGAGGATGTCGGGAGCGACGCCGGGGCCGGTGTCCTTGACCCCGATTTCCACCGTATCGCCCACATGGCGGGCGAAAACGGTGATGATCCTCGGCTCTTCGCTCGCGCTCATGGCGTCCGCGGCGTTGCGGATCAGATTGAGCACCACTTGCTGGAATTGAAGCGGGTCGGCCAGCACCGGCGGTAGGTTGGGATTGATGCGCTGGTGGAACTGGAGGCGGTTGCGGCGCATCTCCAAGCGCAGGAAATCGGCGATATCCTCGAACAAATCCTTGATCCTGACCGTCAGGTACTGCGGTTTGCTCTGGCGGGCGAAATGGCGGATCTGTTGGATGATGGTGTTGGTCCGCACGCTTTGCGCGGCGATTTTCTCCAGAGTCTCGCGCACCTCTTTCGGCTGGGCTTGGCCGGCGTGCAGCCGGGCGAGACAGGTTTCGGTGTAAAGCGCGATGGCGGTGATCGGTTGGTTGATTTCGTGGGCCAGCCCGGAAGCCATCTCGCCTAGCGTGTTGAGGCGCGAGGCGTGCGCCAGCAGCGCGTGCTGGCGCTGCGCGGCGGCGGCGGCGCGGTCCTGGTCGATGATGGCGCCCACCCATTGCGCCATCAGTTGGATCAATTCGAGATCCACGGCGGCGAACGGGCTCGGCCGGGGACGGGCATCGGAAAAATTCAAGGTGCCGAACGGTTGGCCGCCGACCTGAACCGCCGCGCCGAGGTAGGTTTCGACGGTCAGTCGGAGATGGCGGCTCGGCTGGCGGGCCGGCCACGCCGATCCGCGGTCGAAAGCCACCGGTTGCCGCGCGCGCAGCGTATGCTGGCAGCAGCTTTCGACCAGCGAAAAACTTTCACCTTGCGCGAGGTCGTGTCGGGACGAGATCATTTGCACGATTTCGTAACGGTCGCCGTCGATCCGCGCCAAAATTCCGGTGCCGGCGCCGAAGCGCTGGCAGCCCATCGCCAGCAAGGTTTGGATTTGATCGCCGGCGTGGCGGCGGGGCGCGGAAATGCTGCGATAGAATTCCCGCAGCGCCTCCACACTATCTTGCAACGCCGCTTGCTGCTCGGCCAGATGGCGGTTGGCGCGCTCGGTTTGTTCTTGAACCCTGGCGTAGGATCGCGCCAGCTCGAGATTTTCCAGGGCCAAGCGCAACGCCTGACTCAGGACTCGGTGGTAGCGGTGGGCGGTGCCCAAGGCCAGCAGCAGATACAAGACGCCGGTAAAGCCCATGACGGCGCGCATCAGATCGTCTTGCAGTAACAGCCACAGCGCCGGCGGCAGAACCAAGGGCAGGGCGTAGGCCACGCAGGCGGTCATCACCGACGTCATGGTGAGGATGCCGCCCATCAGCACGCCGCCCAGAATCAAGCAAATGAACATTTGATGGACCAGCGAGGGGGTCAGCGCCAGCAAAAACACGCAACCTCCCCAGCACGTTCCCGTCGCGGCGCACGCCCAGATGTAGCGTTCGACCCACCGTTCCACCTTCTCGGCCTCCGCCGCGCGGCGCTGGTGGATGATCACTAAAATCAGGCGGATGACCAAAGTGGTTTCCAACAGCGCCAGCCAGATCAGCAAGGCGGAGCGCGGCGCCTCGTCCCAGAGCAGGAAGGTTAAAACCGGCGCGATCATCAAGTTGGCGACGATGCCCAACGGCGCTTGGTCGTATAACAGCTGAACTCGTTGGGCGTCGATGCGGCGGGAGATGAAATCGTCGCCAAGACCGGCGGGCGCGGGGGCGTTCATGGGACGCGCGGGTGGGGAGGCGCGCTATCGACCGTGGGTCGGCTGGAAACCGTGCGATCCTCCAAGGCGGGAGGGCCGGGCTCGATTTCGTATTCGCCTTCCAAAACGGCGGGCCGCGCATCGCGCGCCCGCCGCGCCAGCTTGCGGTATTGCCACCACAACCAGCCGCCCGCCGCCAGGCCGATCACGAGCAGCGCGGCGAACACCACCGAAGCGACGGCGAAGGTCGCCACGAGAGCCAGGATCGAGACCAAACCGAGCGCCAAGCGCTGGAGCCAGGACGGTTTCCGATAAAGCCAAGCGGGTGCGGATAACGGCGGCGATTTCATGGGCGGGCGATCCAAAACCACCAGACGATCAAGGCGATCAGCCCGAGTCCGGCTAGATTGACGAGATAAGCGGTCATGTCGGCGCGCCTTTCGGACGAAAACCGCGCAGGCGGTTGGCGTTGCTGACCACGGTGAACGACGACAGCGCCATGGCCGCGCCGGCCAGCATCGGGTCCAGCAACATGCCGGTCGCCGGATACAGCGCGCCCGCCGCCAGCGGAATGCCTAAGGTATTGTAGAGGAAAGCGCCGAACAAGTTCTGGCGGATGTTGGCCACCGTGGCGCGCGAGATGGCGATGGCGTCGGCGATGCCGTGGAGGGAGCCGCCCACCAAGGTAATGCCGGCGCTTTCGATGGCGACATCGGTTCCCGCCCCCATGGCGAAACCGACGTCGGCCCGCGCCAGGGCCGGCGCGTCGTTGATGCCGTCGCCAGCCATCCCCACGCGCTCGCCGCGCGCCTGAAATTCGGCGATCACCTCGGCCTTGGCGGTGGGCGCAACCTCGGCGAATACGGTGTCGATGCCGGCCTCGGCGGCGACGGCGCGCGCGGTGGCGGCATGATCGCCGGTCAATAACGCCACCCGCAGGCCCAAATCCCGCAACCGACGGATCGCGATGAGCGAGTCCGGCTTGAGCGGGTCGGAAATGCCGATCAGGCCGGCGGCCCGCGCGTCGACCGCCACCAGGATCGGCGTTTGACCGGCGGCGGCCAACCGCTCGGCCTCAGCCGCGAGCGGCGCGCCGTCGATGCCGTTGGCGTCCAGCAAGCGCCGGTTGCCGACCGCCAGCGCGCGGCCCTCGACCCGACCGCCGGCGCCTTGACCGGCGATGGCCGCGAACTGTTCCGGCGCGCGCGCGGTCAGCCCGCGTTCTGCGGCCGCGTTTAGGATCGCCCGCGCCAGCGGATGTTCGGAGCCGGCTTCCAAGCCGGCGGCCAGCCGCAGCAGTTCGTTTTCGTCAAAGCCGTCGAGGGCCTTCAGCGCGGTAACCGTCGGCCGGCCGGTGGTGACGGTGCCGGTCTTGTCCAAGATGACGGCGGTCAATTGTCCCGCCCGTTGCAGCGCTTCGCCGTCGCGGATCAGAATGCCGTGTTCGGCGGCCTTGCCGACCCCGACCATGATCGAGATCGGCGTCGCCAAGCCCAGGGCGCAGGGGCAGGCGATGATCAGCACCGTCAAGGTCGTGACCAACATGAAGCCGAGCCGGGGTTCGGGGCCGAAGTTGAACCACGCCAGCGCGGTGAGGACGGCGACGATCAACACCGACGGCACGAACACGGCGGCCACTCGGTCGGCGAGCCGGCCCAACGGCGGTTTGCTGTTTTGCGCCTGCCGGACGCTGGCGATGATCTGCGCCAGCACCGTTTCCTCGCCGACCCGATTCGCCTGGAATACGAAGGTTCCGGCTTCATTCAAGGTGCCGCCGGTCACCGGATCGCCCTGTCGCTTGACCACCGACAAGGGCTCGCCGGTCAGCATGGCCTCGTTCACGGTGGACTGACCGCCGACCACCGTGCCGTCCACGGGGATTTTCTCGCCCGGCCGCACCCGGACCAGCGCGCCTCGGGCGAGCGTTTCGATGGGGACGTCCCGCTCTTGATCGCCCTCCACCAGCCGAGCGGTTTTAGGGCGCAAGCCCAGCAGGCGTTGGATGGCGGCCGAGGCTTTGCCGCGCGCCCGGCTTTCCAGCGCGGAACCGAGATTGATCAGGGCGATAATGGTGACCGCCGCCTCGAAATAGGCGTGCCGGGCCAGGCTGGGCACGCTGTCGGGGAACAGCGCGACCAACATCGAATAAAACCACGCCGAACCGGTGCCCAGCGCGATCAAGGTGTCCATGTTGGCGTTGTGATGGCGAAACTGCCGCCGAGCGCCGCTGAAAAAATGACCGCCGGCGTAGCGCAAGACGGCCAAGGTCGCAAGGCCGATCCCGATCCAGAAGACCCGCCCGCTCGGGGTGTCCAGACCCGGCCAGGCGCCGAGCATTTCGCCCAACATCAGCGCGGCGGCGAAGGTCCCGGCGGCGAGCGCGTTGCGAAACAGCCGCCGGTAGCGCGCCCGCTCGCTCCGATCCCGTTCCTGTTCGTCGCCCGCCTCGCGCAGTTCGGCGGCGTCGTAACCGGCTTCGCGCACGGCTGCGATCAGGGCGGCGGGCTGGAGGGTTCCGGACACCTGCGCGGTGCGTTCGGCCAGATTGACGCTGGCGTCAGTCACGCCGGGAACCTCGCGCAGGGCGGTTTCCACGGCGGCGACGCAGCCGGCGCAGCTCATGCCGCTGATGGCGAAACGCAGGGGCTTGGCGGGCGGCGCGGCGGACATGAGCGCGAGTTCTCCACGAAATCAGGGTCGGGGCGCGAGCATCCGGCGGGGCCGGCTTGCTCGGGTTTGCAGCTCAATACAGATGATCGCGGCACCAATCGAGGTTACACTGATCGGACCGCCTCCGGCTCGAATTCGTTCTCCGCTCGATTCTGATCGGATTAACCTCACCTGCAGACGCATGGCTCCTAGCTCAAGCAACTATATCCTCGTGGTGGACGACGATCCGGCCATGCTGCGCATCATCACCGCCATGCTCCGGCAGTGGCGTTATGAAACCCGCGTGGCGCGCGACGGCCTGGAAGCATGGGAGATTGTACAACAAGGCAATATCCGACTGGTGATCAGCGATTGGATGATGCCCGGCTTGAGCGGTCCCGATCTGTGCCGTCGGGTGCGCGCCGCCAAGTTTGACAATTATATCTATCTGATTTTGTTGAGCGGGCGCAATGACCGAAACTCGCTGGTGCAAGGCATGGACGCCGGGGCCGACGATTTTATCGTCAAGCCGGTCCATCCGGAGGAACTGCGGGTGCGGGTTCGCGCCGGCGAGCGGATCCTGCGGCTGGAAGAGGAATTGGACGAGCGCAACGACCGCCTCAACCGGATCAATCACACCCTGTCCGAAGCCTACTCGACCATCCGTAACGACTTGGAATCCGCCGCTGGCATGCAAAAAGCGCTGTTGCCGCCGCCGCTGCGCTTGCCGGGCGTCACCGTGGAATGGTTGTTTCACCCCTGCTCGTTCGTGGCCGGCGATATCTTCGATTATTTTACGGTCGACGCGCACCAATTGAGCTTTTATCAGTTGGATGTGGTGGGGCACGGCGTGCCGGCCGCGCTGCTGTCGTTTACCTTGAGTCGGTTGCTCTCGCAAGGGGCCGAGGAGAAACGGCTGCGCCGGCAGGAATCGAGCGCGAGCGGGCCGGCGATCCCGCAAGTGCTGGTCGGCGAATTAAACCGGCGCTTTCAATCCGGCATCGACCCCTTGCAGTATTTTACCATGATTTACGGTAACTTGGATTTGCGTTCCGGGCAGGTGAGCCTCGCCCAGGCCGGCCATCCCAAACCGATCGTGCTGCGCCGCGACAGCGGCCGCGCCGAACTGGTGGGCGGCGGCGGCTTTCCGGTCGGAATGTTTCCCGAGGTCGAATATGACACCACCGACTTTGCACTGGCGCCAGGAGATCGTCTATTTTTATACTCAGATGGCATTACCGAGTGCCCCAATCCCGCCGGCGAACCGTTTTCCGAATTACGCTTGAGACAGTTGCTGGAAGCCAGCTGTGATTCGGCCGCCGCCGCGGTGGCCGCGCGCGTCGGCCAGGCGTTACTGGAATGGAAGGGCGACGACAACCTTGAGGATGACATCACCTTACTGGTTTTGGAACGCGAGCATGGCCATGACCCGGACAATCCGCCTGGTTATCGAGAGCCGGGCTGAATGCATCGAATTGCTGAGCGGCGCCGTCAGCGGCCTGTGTGGGCTGACGGCGCTGCCGGCCGACGAGATCGCCCGGATCGAACTGGCCGTGGTCGAGGCCGTGAACAATGCGGTCGAACATGCCTACCACAGCGAACCGGGTCATATGGTGGTGGTGGAATTCCGGCTGATGCCGGATGCCTTCAGCTTATTGGTGCGCGATCGCGGCGATCCGATGGATCCTGACAAGCTGACGGCGTCGGCGGAGGCGGTGAAGCTGGATCGGGCCGACCCCGAAACCTGGGCGCTGCGCGGCCGCGGCTTGAGCATTATCAAGTCCTGCATGGATTCGGTCGAGTATGAGGTCGGCGATGGGGAGAATACCCTGACCATGCGCCGGCGGTTGGGAGGATCGAGGCCGGACTGATCGGGTTGGCCCGCAGCGCTTGAGGGCTGCGGCCGGCCGGAGAATCAATACTGTGATGGGTCTATTGTTTCAGGATATCTAGCCATGGTTGTAACGCATCGGACGGTGGATGGGATTGACCTGATCGCCTTGTCGGGTCGGTTGATGATGGCTGACGTGCCCCAAGTTCGCCAGCGGTTGTTGGAGGTGGTCGAAAAGGGCGGCGGCAGGCTGGTTCTGGATTTGGCCGAGGTAGGCTTCATGGATTCCAGCGGGCTTTCCGTGCTGGTGTCGGTGTTTAAGGCCGCCCGTCTCAAGGGGGGCGACGTGGTGTTGCTGCGCCCGAATCCGACCGTGCGTTCGCTGATCGAACTGACGCGCCTCCAACAAATATTTTCGATCTTCGATGAGGAAGCGCAAGCGCTAGCGCGGTGGCGTTGAACGGCTCGGCCGCGCCGGCCGGCGGGTCAAGGGTCTTTTTGGATCATCGCGGCGGCTGGGCGGCTACGCCCGGCGCGCGCTTCAGGCGCGCGTTTCCTGTCGGGCGTCTTATTTTTTCCGCGCGCAAAAACTGTTAATCTGAAAAGAAAACCAGGAGGGTTTATGCCTGTCCGACACGTACTTATCGTAGATGATTCAAAATCCGCGCGTTTGATGTTGCGCAAGATGTTGCAGGGGTTCGGATTAACAGTCGATACCGTGGATTCCGCCGAAGAAGCGCTCAACTATTTGCGCGGCCAGCGGCCGGATGCGATTTTCATGGATCACACCATGCCGGGCCTGGATGGCGTCGCCGCCGTGCGCCAGATCAAGCGCGAGCCGGGAACCGCGCCGATTCCGGTGACCATGTACACCTCCAAGGACGATCAAGCCTATCAGGACGAGGCCCGCGCGGCGGGGGCCATCGGCGTGTTGGTCAAGCCGGCCACTCCCGATGCGCTGGGGATTATCTTAAAGAAAATGAACGAGTTGTTCGACGCCACGCTGGCGGCGAATATCCCGGTGGCCGCTCCGGCCGCCGTGGCTCCGACGCCGGTTGGCGAAGCGATGTCAACCGAGCAGATGGAGAAGATCGCCCTCGAAAAAGCCGAGGGCGTGGTTTACAACGCCATCGAATCGCAGGTGCTGCCGCTGATCAACGACGTGATCGCCAAGGTGCGCCGGGATTTGGAGGCGAGCCAGGAAACCACCAGCGCCCGCGTCGCGAGCCGCGAATGCGCCGCCCAACTGGCGAAATGGCAGCCGCCCCCGTCGCTGGAATCCGCCGACCTGCAAGCGCAGGTGGCGGAGGCGCTGCGGTCTCAATTGCCCCCGCTGCTGCAGGAGCGGGTGGAGGCGCTGCAGCGGGAAGGGCGCAGCGCCGTGGAGCGGCAAATCAATGAAACGGCGGCTCGGATCTGGCAGAGCGAGTCGCCTGAATTGACCGAGCGGCTGAGCCGGAAGTTGACCGCCAGCGCGACCGAGGCCGCCGAGAAGGTCAAGGAATCCGTCCAGGAGGCGGTGATTCAAACCTCGCGGGACGTGGCGTTGAAAGCTGTCAGTGAAGCGGAAAGCGCCAACGCCGCCAGCAATTTGGTGGCGGAGCATATTTTTCAGCAGCTTTTGGCCGAGGCCAAGCGCGAACTCCAACAGCGCATTTATCAGGCGGCGACTTGGGCGGCGGCCATCGGCATCGGGGCGGCGTTGTTGGCTTACGGATTGCGTTGAAAGACCGACAGCGGCCCGCCGCGCGTGACCGCCTCCAGGATAGAAGCCAAATAAGCGGATGATGAATCATGACGGATATCATGTATCTGATCGTTGGAGCGATCATCGGATTGGTGGCGGGCGGCGTCATCATCTTTTTATTGCCCTACGGATCCCTGCGCGGCGCCTTCGCCCGGACTCAAAACGAATTGGCGGAAGAGCAGGCGAAGAATAACGAATTGCAAAATACGCTGCTGAGCCAGCAGTCGACCGCTTACCAATCCCGTCAGACCTTGCTGGCGCAGCAGAAGCGCCTCGAGGAAGAACTGACCCGGACCGACGAGCAGCGGGTCTATTTCGAGCAGCAATGCACCGACTTGAAAGCCCGCTACGAACGGGACCGGCAAAACCATCTGCTGGAAGCCACGCGCTTGCGCGATGCGACCACGCGCACCGAACAGGAAAAAAGCGCCCTGCAAAAGCAATTCGCCCAGGAACGGGTCGAATGGGACCGCCAACTGCAGAGTTTGCTGCTGCAAAACAACCACATCGAGGACCAACTGCAAGGCCTGCAGCGGGATAAATCGTTGGTGAACGCCCGTCTGGAGCAGCAACAGGAAGCCTGGGAGGGCGAGCGGCTCGACTTGCAAGTTCAAATCAATACCTTGGAAGACAGCGTGGCGCTTTATAAGGCGCGCGCCCAACAACAGTTGCCGCCTGACACCGCGCAGTTGATCGAGCAATTGCGCGTTGAGGCGAACGGCGAGGGCGAACGGCGGCGGGCGGCTTGGGAGGCGGAACGCAAATCCTTGCGGGAGCAGGTCGAGCGCTTGCAGGCCCAGCAGCGGCGGGGAGGGTCGGAACCGACCGCCCAACAGCCGCTGTTGCAGCCCGAGCATTGGCAGAAAGAAAAGCAAAGCTTGCTCCAGCAGCTGGAGCAGGCCCACCAGCTGCGGCGGGATCTTGAGGAAAAGATGAACGCGCGGGAGCGTCAAGCCGAGCAGGAGCGCGGCGCGCTGGAAGCCGAAATCGAACAGTTGATGGAACGGTTCTTGAGGATGCACGAGGAACAATGACCCGCGCCGCCGGGGCGCTCGCGCCCATCGGGCGGCGTGTGGCGTTGGCTGACCGCTCCGCCCGGTTTTCCAATCCGAGCCAACCCGCGAAAGGAGCTAAGGGCGATGGAATCGCGCGGGCCGGCGGGAGAGGCTTCGCGGCGGCTCCCGAGTTTTAACCGTCGGTGAGTCGAGGCGGTCGATGGTCGTTTGAGTTTTTGGTGATTGAGGACGCGGGAACAGCATCATGCACGTACTGGTAGTCGGCGGCGCGGGTTATATCGGCTCACACATGGTTAAGTTGTTGTGCCGGCGGGATTGCGAGGTCACCGTGTTGGACGATCTGTCGGCCGGCTATCGCGACGCGGTCACGGGCGGGCGGTTCGTCTTGGGCGATCTGGGAGATTCACAGGTTTTGGAGGCGGTATTTGCCGGCCAGCGCTTCGATGGGGTGATGCATTTCGCATCCCACATTCAAGTGGGCGAATCGGTGCGGGAACCGGCCAAATATTACCGCAACAACGTGTTCAAAACCCAGGCGCTGTTGGACGCCATGGTCTCGCACCAAGTCGATGCTTTCATCTTCTCATCCACGGCGGCAATTTTCGGCGAGCCGGTGCGCGCGCCCATCGACGAGGAGCATCCGAAAAACCCCATCAACCCCTACGGACGCGGTAAGTGGATGGTCGAGCAGATGTTGGAGGACTACGACGCGGCCTACGGGTTGAAAGCGGTCAAGCTGCGCTATTTCAACGCGGCCGGCGCGGACCCCGACGGCGAGCTGGGCGAGCGCCACCAGCCGGAAACCCATTTGATCCCCTTGGTGCTGCAAGCGGCTTCCGGACGGCGGGGCAACGTCACCGTGTTCGGCGTCGATTACGACACCCCGGACGGCACCTGCATCCGCGATTACATCCATGTCGCCGATCTGTGCGAGGCGCATTGGCTGGCGTTGCGGCGGCTGTGGGAAGGGGGAGGCAGCGCCGCGTATAATCTGGGCAACGGCAACGGCTTTTCGGTGCGAGACGTCATCGAAACGGCGCGGGCAGTGAGCGGCCGGGATTTTTCGGTGATCTACGGCGAGCGCCGGCTTGGCGATCCGGCGCGGTTGGTGGCCGATTCCCGGCGCGCGCGGGCCGAATTGGGTTGGAACCCATGCCATGCGGAATTGGGAACGATCATCGAACACGCCTGGCGCTGGGAGACGCGCTAGCGCGGGCCGGGGTCACGCCGCCATCCGCTCCAGCGCGGCGCGCAATTCGCCTTCCAGCAGCGCCGATTTTTCGGTGCGGGTGTCGACGATGACGAAGGTGACATCCGCGTCGGCCACGACCGTATCGGTGTTCTTAAGGGTGATGAGTTGCCGCATGACGCAGCTGCGGTTGCCGATGGATTTGACCGAACTGGCGATGTCGAGCCATTCGCCCATGTAGGCGGCGCGACGGTAGTTGATGTTGATATTGACCAGCGCGAAGGTGTAGCCGCGTTCTTGTAGGAAATTCAGCCCGCCCTGGCTTTCCAGGAAACTCCACCGCGCCTCCTCCAGAAACTCCAAATAGCGGGCGTTATTGACGTGGCGGTAGAGATCGAGATGATAACCGCGGACCTTGATTTCGATGCGATGGGGCATGAGGGCGCTCCGTTGGATCGGCCGCAACGCGGTGCGATAACGTGGTTGGCTGATGGTGAGAACGCTTGATTGTAATGGACCCGGCTCCAAACGACATGCGCGGTGGACCTGGGCCGTCAACCGGGCTGAAAGACGGGCTCGCGCGCCGCGTTGGAAACCGAGTAACACATGGTAAGGTCGGGGCAAGCGTTCGGAGTTGAGGGAGGGGGATGCTGGCCGTCGGGCCTTCCCAGTGGACTCCCGGGTGTCGATGAAGTGCAGGTCTGGCGGGCGAGCCTGCGGCAATCCCCCGAGCGGCTGGCGGAACTGGCCGCGACGCTCTCGGCGGATGAGAGGGAGCGGGCGGGGCGGTTTCGCTTCCCCGAACATCAGGGCCGCTTCATCGCCGGTCGGGGGTTGCTGCGGGAAGTGTTGGGCCGCTCTCTCGGCCGGGCGGCGGCGGGATTGCGGTTCGAGCTAGGGGCGCACGGCAAGCCGGCGCTGGCGGGCGCGGAGTCGGACGCCGGAGTGCATTTCAACGTCTCCCATAGCGAAGAGGGCGTCTTGTACGCCATCGCTCGCCGGGCGGTGGGGGCGGATCTTGAGTGCCACGCGCGAACCATTCGCCACGACGCGATCATTGATCGGATTTGCACGCCGGACGAGTTGATCGACTTTCAAAATCGACCACCCGAAGCGCATCGACAACTGTTTTTTGCGTGTTGGACCCGTAAGGAAGCCATCGCCAAAGCCTTGGGCGGCGGGTTGGCCAGCGGCTTGCGAACCTTGGAAGTGGGTTTCGGCGATGGCCTAAACTCCGAGGGACGCATTGTGCTTTGCGATGCCGAGGGACGGGATTGGAGCGTGTTGAGCTTGCCGGTGGAGTCCGGCTGGAGCGGGGCGCTCGCGCGGATCGGCCGGGATTGGCGGTGGACGGGGCGGCGCCTGCAAGACATGTGATCGCTGGAGATTAAAGCCGAGGGCGGTTGGGAGAAGGTGAGATGCGGGATGAGGCGCGGCGGACCGCCGAGGATCGAGCGCGGCGAACGGGAGAAGGTCGCGTGCGGGGTCCATCGCCGTCGGATTTCGGAATTCGGTGGTTCGATCTGACGCTGGCGTTGCTGCTGGCGGTCGTCCTGTCGCCGCTTTGGCTGACGCGGTTGCTGGCCGCGCGTTGGCGGTCGGGCCGGATCTTCGAGCGCGAGCCGCTGCTGGGCCGCGAACGCCAGATCTTCGAGCGGCTGGCGTTCGCGGGGCCGGGGGCCGGTCGCGGTTTGGCGGTGCTGTTTAACATCTTGCGCGGCGAGATGGCCTTCGCGGGGCCGCGACCGCTGACGGTCGTCGAGGCCGATGCGGTTCCCGCCGACGCCGGTCAGCGATTTTCGGTGCGGCCGGGCGTATTTTCACCCTATCAACTCCAGCGGCGGACCGGAATCGCGTACGATTCGGAAAGTCAGGTGGACCGGGCGTTTGTCGAGCGCTTGAGCCTGCGCGCCAGCCTCGGGTTGATCGCGCGGTCCCTGCTGGCCGGACTGTTGGGTGGAGCCGAACGGCCGATTCCGCCCGAACTCGATTTCTTTGGCGTGCCGATCATCAACACCACCATGGATGAAGCCTTGGATTGGATCGCCGCGCGCGCTGGAGAACGCGACGGACGGAAATCCTTGCTGGCGTTCGTCAATCCCGATTGTCTCAACATCGCCTATACCCACGAATCCTACCGAGCCGTGCTGCAAAACGCGGCGCGGGTGCTGCCGGACGGCATCGGCGTGAAGATCGGCTGCCGGATGCTCGGGGTGGGGTTGGCCGCCAACGTCAACGGCACCGACCTGTTTCCGCGGTTGTGCGAGCGCGCCGCGCGGGAGGATTTGCCGTTGTTCCTGCTGGGCGCGCGGCCGGGAATCGCCGAACAGATGGCCGAAAACATGCGCCAGCGCCATCCGGCGCTGGTCGTGGCCGGCATCCAGCACGGGTATTTCGATCCGGGGGAGGAAACGGCGATCATCGACCGCATCAACGCCTCGGGCGCGCGAATTTTGTTGGTGGCGTTCGGCGTGCCCCGGCAGGAATTGTGGCTGGCCCGCCACCACGAGCGCTTGCTCCCGCCGGTGCGGATGGGCGTGGGCGGGCTGTTCGATTTCTATTCGGGCCGGATTCCCCGCGCGCCGCTGTGGCTGCGCGAAATCGGTTTTGAATGGGTCTGGCGGCTGGCGCAGGAGCCGGGTCGGATGTGGCGGCGCTATCTGCTGGGCAATCCGTTGTTTCTGTACCGCGTTTGGCGGCAAGCTCGCAAGGAGCGTCGAGGATGAGCGAACAATCCGACCGCTGGTTCGAACCCGATCCCCAGTTGCGGGAAGCGCTGTTGACCCGTTACGGCCAAGTGCGGCCCGACGGTTTCTGGCATCAGTTGCGCTTTCAAATCAAGCGGCTGACCTGGAAAATTGTGATCGGTAGCGCCTATGTCTTCAAGCGCTTGCTCGATATCGTGGTGTCGGCGGAGCTGCTGATGCTGCTCGCGCCGCTGTTTCTCGTGGTCGCGGCGCTGATCAAACTGGAATCGCCGGGACCGGTGTTTTTCAAGCAAATCCGGGTCGGTCGTTGGGGCAAACTGTTTCCGATGTGGAAATTCCGTTCGATGTACGTCGACGCCGAGGCGCGCAAGGCGGAATTGCTGGCTCGCAACGAATCGGCCGGCGGGGTGATTTTCAAAATGAAACACGACCCGCGCATCACTCGGGTCGGCCGGTTCATCCGCCGCGCCTCCATCGACGAACTGCCGCAATTCTGGAATGTGCTGGTCGGGGATATGTCGCTGGTGGGCCCGCGTCCGGCGTTGCCGAGCGAAGTGGACAAATACTCCTTGGCCGACCGGCGGCGGTTGGAGGTGTATCCGGGCATCACCTGTATCTGGCAAGTCTCGGGGCGCTCCGACATTCCGTTTCCGGAACAGGTCAAACTCGACGTGCGCTACATCGAATCCTCCTCGCTGTGGCAAGACATTCTGATTTTGATGAAAACAGTGCCGGCGGTGCTGTTGGGGCGGGGGGCCTACTAGCTCGTGCGCGTCTTGATTTTCGCCGACCGGCTGGGCCGGGAATTGCAGCCGCTCGCCGAGCGTTCGTGCGTGGCTTTGTTGCCGGTGGTCGGCAAACCGGTGCTGGAACACGCGCTGGAGCGGTTGGTCGCCGCCGGCTTGCGGCGGGCCTCGATCGCCATTTCACCGCAAGCCGAGAACATGCGGTCGACCTTCGGCGACGGCAGCCGTTGGGGAATGCGCTTGGATTATGTGCTGACCCGCGGCGAGGCCGAACCCGACGACATCCTCGCCGCGCAACCGCGCCTGACCGACGAGGTGCTGGCGTTGCGGGGCGATGTGCTGCACGGCGCGAACGTGAGCGCGTTTTTGCAAGCGGCCGGCGAGGTCGCCGGGCCAGTAGTGTACGGGGGGACCGCCGGAGAACCGGTCAGCTATTGCCTGCATCGCGCCGGCGGTCGCGGCGGGCTCGAACGGCTGCGCTGGAGCGCCGCGCCGGAGGCCGCCGCGCCGGTTTGGCCGGTGGTGGACCTCGAAGGCGTCGTCCGCCGTCTGGAATCGCTGCGCGCCTATCACCAAGCCAACTTGGACGCCGCCGCCGGGCGGATTCCCGAATTGATCGCGCCGGGCCGGCAGGTGGCGCTGGGGCTGACCGCGGGCTTGCGCTCGCGGGTTTCGCCGCGCAGCCTCCGCCAGGGCATCGCCTGGGTCGGCGGCGGCTGCCGCATCGAGCCGAGCGCGGAATTGCACGGCGAGGTGGTGGTCGGAGATCGCGCGATCGTGGACCGGCTCGCCATCCTGCGCGATAGCGTGGTGCTGCCGGACAGCTACATCGGCGAATTGGTGGAGGTGCGCAACGCCATCGTGCAGGGCAACCGCTTGATCAGGGTCGACATCGGCGCGGTGCTGTCGGTCGCCGAGACCTTCCTGCTGGCCGATTTGGGCGAAACGACCTTAACCGGGGTGTTAGCCGAACCGCTTAACCGGCTGCTGGGGGTGTTGTTGCTGGGTCTGTCACTGCCGCTGTGGCCGCTGGCGCTGCTGGCGGCATTGGCCGAAAATCCCCGCCAGCCGTTGCGGGCGGTGGAGTTGCGGGGCAACCGGCTGGACTTCGATGAATTCGGGATGCGCCAGCGGCGGCGTTTCAACGCCTGGGAGTGGGCGATATCGGTTCCCGCCTTGCGCTATCTGCCCCGCTTGCTGGCGGTGGCCAGCGGCGATCTGCGCCTGATCGGGACCGAGCCGCTGACGCCGGAACAGGCGGCGGAGCGCTCGGAGGAGTGGGAGCGGTTGGGCGACCGCGCCCCGGCCGGTTTGATCGGTCCGACCCAACTGCTGTTGCCGCCGTCGGCCCCGCGCGAGGAGCGCTTGATGAGCGACGCCTTCTACGCCCGCCAGCGCGGCGTCGGCCGGGATCTGTATTACGCCGCGCGCGGTTTGGGCGCGCTGTTCACGCCTCGGGCATGGTGGGCGGCCTAGCCGTCTTCCGCGCTCGGGTTTGCGGCCGGCTCGACCGGCCTCCTTATGAGCGGGGAATTCCATGGACCCAAGCTTTTGGCACGAACGCTGGGCGCGGGCCGAAATCGGCTTTCACCAGCACGATATCAACCTTCACCTCCAACAGTTTTGGGACCGGCTGAAGGTGCCGGCGGGCCAGCGAGTGTTCGCGCCGCTGTGCGGTAAAAGCCGGGATTTGTTGTGGTTGGCCGGCGAAGGTCATCCGATCACCGGCGTCGAAATCAGTCCGATCGCGGTCGAGGCTTTTTTTGAGGAAAACGGCTTGCGGCCCCGCCGCTGGCGCGACGGGAGTTTCGAAGTCTGGGAACACGACGAAATCCGGCTGTTGCTGGGCGATTTCTTCGCGCTGGAATCGCGCCATCTTAAGGATGTCGCCGCCGTTTACGACCGGGCGTCCTTGATCGCCTTGCCCCCGGCGATGCGCGAGAGCTACTCGCGCCAGTTGGCGGCGGTGTCGCCGGCCGGGATCCAAACGCTGCTGGTGACGCTGGAATACGATCAGACGCTGTCGGCGGGTCCGCCTTTCTCGGTGGACGAGCGGGAGGTGCGGGCGCTGTTCGAGCCGGACCACGCGGTGGAATTGATCGACACGCGCGATGCGCTAGAGCAGGGTTCGCGCTGGCGGGAGCGCGGTCTGACGTGGCTGTTGGAGAGAGCTTACCGGCTGACGCACCGCGCGGCGTCCGGCCGATGAGCGCCGCGCCGGTTTTAAGCCCCGCCGCCCTCGCGGCGCGGGTCTTTGTGCCGTTTGCCGCCGGTTATTTTCTGTCCTATCTCTACCGGACCATCAACGCGGTGCTGTCGCCGTATCTGGCGGCCGAATTGCAGCTGACCGCCGCCGATCTCGGGTTGTTGACCAGCGTTTATTTCCTGACCTTCGCCGCGTTTCAACTGCCGTTGGGCGTGTTGCTCGACCGCTTCGGCCCGCGTCGGGTCGAGGCGGCGCTGCTGGTGTTCGCGGCGGCGGGCGCGAGCTTGTTCGCGGTGGGCCACAGCGCGCTGGAGTTGGCCGTCGGCCGGGGTTTGATCGGTTTGGGGGTGTCGGCCTGTTTGATGGCCAGCTTCAAAGCCTTCGTGCTGTGGCTGCCGGCCGAACGCTTGGCGGTGGCCAACGGCTGGGTGCTGGCGGCCGGCGGCTTGGGCGCGCTGGCGGCCACCGCGCCGGTGGAAGCGGCGCTGCAATGGGTCGGCTGGCGGGGCCTGTTCGGCGGCTTGGCGGGCTTGAGCGGGCTGGTTGCGCTGGCGTTGCTGCTGGCGGTCCCGGAGCGCGAGGCCGGCGCGCCGGCGGGCGACTTGCGCGCCCAATGGCGCGGCGTGGCCGAGATTTTTCGCAGTCCGGTGTTTTGGCGGATCGCGCCGGTCAGCGTGCTCTCGCAGGCGTCGTTCCTGGCGATTCAAGGGCTGTGGGCCGGGCCTTGGCTGCGCGACGTTGCCGGTCTGGACAAATCCGCCGCCGCCGAGGTGCTGTTCTGGACGGCGGCGGCCATGGTGGCCGGCTTTCTCGGCCTGGGCCAATTGAGCTATCGGCTGTCGCGGCTGGGGGTGCGGCCGCTGGCGGTTTCGGCGGCCGGCATGGCGTTGTTCATGTTGGTGCAACTGGCGTTGCTGCTGAAGATCGGGCCATTGTGGGCGCTGTGGGTTCTTTTTGGTTTCCTGGGCACCAGCGCGGTGTTGACGTACGCGATCTTATCGCAGGCGTTTCCGCCGGCGCTGGCGGGGCGCGTGAACACGGCATTGAACTTGCTAGTGTTTGTGTTAGCGTTTGTGGGACAGTGGGGGATGGGCGCGATTGTCAACCGCTGGCCGGGGCCGGACGGCGGCTATGCTGAAGCCGGTTATCAATGGGCCTTCGGGCTGGCGCTGGCGGGGCAGTTGATCGGCTGGCTGTGGCTGTTGGCGAGGCGGCGCGATGCCTAGCGACGATCCCCGCATCGAGCGGTCGAATAAATGAGGCGATGGCGGGGAGCGCGCCAACCGGGGCGATTGACAGCGGCGGCATGGGTGGGAGTATCCGTTAGTGATAGACATTCCGGGCTACACGATTCTGCGTCAGATCGGCGAGGGCGGCATGGCGACCGTCTACCTCGCCGTGCAGGAATCGCTCGGGCGTCAAGTGGCCCTGAAGGTCATGCGCTCGACTCGGGGCAACGCCGAACATTTCATCGATCGGTTTTTGAAGGAAGCTCGGATCATCGCCCAGCTCCAACACCCGCAGATCATCACCATCTACGACTTCGGCTCGCACGACGGACAGTCCTATTTTTCCATGGAATTTTTGCCCGAGGGCACCCTGGCCCAGCAAATCGCCGACGGCCTGAGCCCGGAGCGGGCGCAGGCGATCATCCGATCGATCTGCCCGGCGCTGGCCTACGCTCACCGCCAGGGCATCATCCACCGCGACATCAAGCCGCAAAATATTCTGTTTCGCCAGGACGGCGCGCCCGTGCTCAGCGATTTCGGCATCGCCAAAACCTTGGATGCCGACGACACCCAGCTGACCGCGCCCGGTTTGGCGATCGGCAGTCCGACCTACATGAGTCCGGAGCAGATCACCGGCAAGAAGCTGGACAACCGCAGCGACCTTTACAGCCTCGGCATCGTTTTTTACGAAATGCTGGTTCGAGAGCCGCCCTATCGGTCGGACGACATTTTCGGCATCGCCATGATGCACTGCACCCAGCCGATTCCGCGCTTGCCCGATAATGTCAACCGATACCAGAGCCTCTTGCAGAAGCTGCTGGCCAAAAATCCGACCGAGCGCTTCGAGAATGCCGAGCAACTGCTTCAGGCGCTCGACCAGCCCACCTCCAAGCTATCGTTCCACTCGCTCCTGCCCACGACCCAGTTCTTTCATGCCTTCAATCCCTCGCCGATTTCGAAAAAAATAGCGCTGGCGGGCGCTCTGGCGGTGCTGGTCCTAAGCTCGGGCGGGATTTATCTGCGGGCGATGCGGCAACCGACCCCGATCAATACGGAGGCGCTGGCCGGACCGCCGCCGGCGGATCGCGCCAAGCTCGCGGCCCATTATGAACAGCTCGCCGTCCAACACCTTCAAAATGAGGAATTCGGTCCCAGCCTGGAATTGATCAAGCTCGGCCTCAACGCCTCGCCTGACGACCGAGGGCTGCTGGCCTTGCGCGACCGGGTCGAGCGCCAGCAAGCGGCTGGCGGCTGGCTGAGACAGGCCCGGCAGAGTGCGGACGGCGGCTCGCTCGAACAAGGATTGGGACAAGCGGAGGAGGGCTTGCGGCTTGTTCCCGACCACCCGGCGCTGGCGGCGCTGCGCGAGCGCCTGCAAGTCGCACTGAAGGAACGGCGGCAAAGAGCCGAACGATCCTTGTCGCAATCCCACGCCTACTGGCAGGCGGGCGATCTCGACGCGAGCTTGAAGCAGATTGAGGACGGCTTGCAACAGGCTCCCGGCCATCCCGAATTATCCACCTTGCGTTCGGTGGTGGAAAGCCGGATCAAGGAACGCCAATTGATTCCGAAGCTGCTGTCCGAAGCGCGGGAGCTGGCGCGGCAAAACCAGTTGGACGAGAGCTTGAAACGGATCGATCAAGGACTAAGCTTAGTGCCAGAACAGGCCGATTTAGTCAGTTTGCGCGAGCGGGTGACAGCGGCTTTGGAGGCCAACCGGCGGATCGGCGCGCTGTTGCGGGAGTGCGATGCCCGCTTTCCGCTGGAACGCCTCACCGCCTCGCAGGGCGTCGACGCCGTGGCTTGTTACCAGCAGATCGTGGCGTTTGCTCCCGCCGACGGCCAGGCCCGCGCCAGAATCGAACAGATCGCGGATCGCTACGCGAGTTTGGCCGACGCCGCCATCGGCAAAGCGGAATTTCAGAATGCCGAAGGCTATCTGGCCCAACTCCAGCGGATCAGACCCGACCATGCTCGTCTGGCGACGTTGAACCGTCTTTTGCAGGTCAAGCGCAAACAGACGGAAAGCGAGGCTCGCCGCTTGCTTGAAACCGAAACCAAACGACAGGCGACCGAGGAGGCCCGGCGTCGGGCCGCCGAGCGAGAAAAAAACCGGACCCTTCAGAACAACAGCCGCAAAGCGGCTTCGGAAGCTCGCGCATCAGGCGCCAACGCGCCGGCGTCGGCCAAACCGACCCCATCGCCCCTGGCGCCCGCCGCCCAGCCGCGTCAGGCGAAATCGAGAACGAACTGCGGGGAAGCGCTGCTCAAGGCGCAACTCGGCGAACCGTTATCCGCCATCGAACAGAAGGAGTGCAGACCATGATGATGATCGAACGCCCCGCGCGCGCGGTGTTGGGAGCCGCGAGTGTGTTGGTTGCGGCGCTGCTGTGGGGATGCGCCGCCCCGCCCGCCGATACCAAACAGGCCGCCGCGCCCGCGCCGCCGGTCCAGCCGGTGCCATTCGATGAAGCGGTTTTGAAAGCCGCGAACGATTTGTTCAGCCGCGCCCAATTGCCGGCGGCCGACGGCCGCGCATCGGGGCGGTATACCTTGGTGATCGACCCCTTGATCGACGGCGTGACCGGCGCGCAATCGGCCGCGACCCAATCGATGGAAGCCCGCCTCGTCGAACTGGTGAAGGAAAAATATCCCCAGTTTGAGGTGCAACCGTTTTCGACGGCGGCGGTGGCGCAATCGCCCATCGTGCTGGTCGGCACTTTTACCGGCGTCAACCAGGAGGGCAAAACCGAAGGCGCGCGAGAAGCCTATCGGGTCTGTCTGGCGCTGGCCGACCTCAAATCGGGCAAAATCGTGTCCAAGGGGACCGCGCGGGCCAAGCCCGAAGGCGTTGACATCACCCCCACCACCTATTTTCAGGACACCCCGGCCTGGGCGCCGGATAAAGCGACCGAGGGTTACATCAAAACCTGCCAAGGCACCAAGGCCGGCGATCCGATCAACGCGGCCTACGCGGATCGCATCCTCACGGCGGCGCTGATCAGCGAGGCGATTGAAGCCTATAACAGTCGACAGTATCCGACCGCGTTCGATCTATATCAAAGCGCGCTCCGGTCGCCGGGCGGCGAGCAACTGCGGGTCTACAACGGCCTTTATCTGACCAGTTGGAAGCTGGGCCGTCGCGGTGAGGCGCTTGAGGCGTTCGGCAAGATCGTGGATTACGGCCTCGCCAACCAGCGCCTCGCCGTCAAATTCCTGTTCAAGCCCGGTTCGACGGATTTCTGGCCCGACCGGCGGGTGAGCGGCCCCTATCCGCTGTGGTTGAAGCAGATCGCGCAACGGACTTCATCGCATCAGGGCTGTTTGGAAGTCGTCGGCCATACCAGCCGCACCGGTCCCGAGCCGATCAACGAACGTCTGTCCGCCTTGCGGGCCGAACGGGTCAAGACCAGGCTCGAAGCCGACGCGCCGGCCCTGCGCAACCGAACCATCGCCAACGGGGTGGGTTCCAAGGAGACGCTGATCGGAACGGGAACCGACGACGCCAGGGATGCGCTCGATCGCCGGGTCGAGTTCAAGGTGGTGCAGTGCCGCGCGTCCAGTTAGCGGAGCGGGGATAGTAAAACCACGGTTGTCCTGGAGCGGACATCCCGTTTTAGAAGCGGGTCGGTCGGCTCTTGCGTTCCCACTCGGCGGCTTGGTTCGGGTCGGGGGGCAAGCCCAACTCGCCGTGGTGATAGGCCCGCGCCAACCGGCGGGCCGCGTCCGCGTGGCCGCCCGCGACGGCTTTTCGCAGCCATCCAACGGCGGATGATTCGTTTTTAGCAACGCCCTGGCCGTCGGCATACGCCAGCGCGACTTGATATTGCGCCGGCGCGTAGCCGCGTTCGGCCAGGCGCTGAAACCACTGGAACGCCAGTTCCGGGGAAGCGGGCACGCCCTCGCCGCGCCGGTAGGATTCGGCCAGCCAATACTGGCCGCCGACCTCGCCCTGCCGCGCGGCTTTTTCAAACCAGTAGATCGCCAAGCGAGGATTGCGCGGCACGCCAAAACCCAGCCGATACAAAAAGCCCAACCGAAACTGCGCCGGCCCGTGGCCGTTGTCGGATAGCGTCGCCAACAGCGCGGCGCCCGCCGGATAATCGCGCTGGAATAAATGCTTCATCGCCAGCCGGTATTGCGCCTGCTGTTCGTCGCAGCCTCCCAGCAGCAACAGCGATCCCAGAAGCAGCGCGCGCGGCTGAAAGCTCATTGGTTGGCATCCGCGGGCGGCGAGGGGGACGAATCCGCTGGAGCTAGGGTCCTCATCCTGCGTTGCAGCAAGCCGCCCAGGATGATTTTGCGCAAGTACGCTTGATGCAGCAGCAGCCACGCCAGCAGTGGAGCGACGATCGGCAGCACCAACACCGCCAGTTGCCGGCCCAGACCGATCAAGTAATACGGCGCCGGCGAATCCGGCAAGGCCAGGGCGTACTCGGCGGGCGGGATTTCGGTCATCAGCGGCAGGTGGCTGCGGTACAAGGCCAGCTGGAATTGCGCGTCCAGCGCGACCATCACGCCAATCACCGGCAACAAGGCCAGCGTGCCGCGCAGCAGACGACGGAGCAGCGCCCGCCCCGGCGTCGGCAGGGTCAAGGCCCAAAACAGCGGCAAAATCACGCTGGCCCGGTCCAGCGGCAAGGGCAAGGCCATGAACAACTGAGCCGAGTCGGTCAGCGGAGGGATCAAACTGACGATCAAGCCCCGATCGCCATCCAAGCCCACGCCCAGCACGGAATCCGACCACAGCCATTGGCTGAGAAATCCCGCGCCGTGCGCCAAAATCGCAGCCAGCGGTTCTCGAAGCCACCACCACCACAGCACCAGACACAGCGGCAGACAAAGACTCCCACCCAACAACAGACGCAGCAGGAGCGGGTCAACCCGCGCGTACATGCGGGATCGGCCGCGTGGGTTCCAGCGGCAGCCGGCGTAGCCACAACAGAAAAATCAGCAAAACATCCATCAGGATCAACGCATCCCAAACGTACCAATGCACCCAGTGAAACCACATCGGTTTCCAAGCGCCCAGGTACACCAGGCTGATGATGCGCGCCATATTGAGCCCCTGCACCGCGATCCAACCGATCAGCAGGCCGGCCAGCCGATGCCGCCACGGCGCGGGAAACGCCAGCATGGCGGTCCACAGCAGCAAGGTCGCTTCCACCCCGTTGCATAAATCGAGAATGCGGACGCTGGAGCCGGGAATGCTCAATACGTTGCCGTACACCCGCGCCTGCCCGCCGAACAGCGTGATCAATCCGCCGGCCACCGCCGTCAAACTTTCGGTGAACGGTTCGATCAGCTGTTCCCGCACCGGCGGCAAGTATACGGTTCCGTACAGTAAAAGCCCGATTCCGATGAAAGCCAGCAGAAAGCGTCGCACGGCAAGAGCCCCTGGTCAGCGTGTTTCAACATCTTGCCATAAATCCGCCGGGCGGTTGAGATCAGACTTTGATATTTCCACTTGGAATAAACAAATAAATTTATATTCCTTTTCATTGTATTTCCATTCGATAAACTGCTGGTGAAAACCGACTGCGCAACTCGGATATCCGTCCGTGTTCAGCGGCGATTCGAAACGTGATTCAACCCCTAAAGGACTGAGCGCGATGAAGGCCAGCGACAAATATACCGTCGAAACCATTACGGAAATCCGCACGTGGGCGTCCAATCTGTTTTCCTTCAAGACCACCCGCAGCCAATCCTACCGCTTTATCGCCGGTCAGTTTGCCCGGCTCGGCGTGGAAGGCGACGGCGGCGAGTTGGTCTGGCGGGCCTATTCGATCTGTTCGGCCCCTTACGACGAGTTTTTGGAGTTCTATTCCATCGTGGTGCCCGACGGCGCGTTCACCTCGCGGCTGGCCCAATTGCAGATCGGCGATCAAGTCCTGGTCGAGAAAAAGAATTACGGTTATCTGACCACGGACCGGTTCGAATGCGGCAAGGATTTATGGCTGCTGTCCACCGGCACGGGGCTTGCGCCGTTTTTGTCGATCCTCCAGGAGTTCGATACCTGGGAGCAGTACGAAAACATCGTGTTGGTGCACAGCGTGCGCTACCGGCACGAACTGGCTTATGAGGAATTTATTCAATCGTTCCAGCAAAATGCCTTATTCGCCGATTACGCCCACAAATTAAAATACGTGCAGGTGGTGACGCGCGATTCGGTCGAGCGCTCGCTGCTCAACGCGCGGATCACCGAGCTGTTGAACGATGGTCGGCTGGAAGCGCACGTTGGCTTGCCCATCGAACCGGAACGCTCCCGGATCATGATCTGCGGCAATCCGGACATGGTGCAGGAAACCCGGCAACTGCTGATCGAACGCGGGCTGAATTTGAGCCTGCGCGGCAAGCCGGGCCATCTGGCGGTGGAGAATTATTGGTGAACGGTGATGATGTGTTGCTGGAACAGTAGCGGTCCTAGAGGCTTTCGAGCGTCCGATTTGACCCGTGTCGGGTTCATTTGAACTGCCGCCGCCGCTGTCGCGCTTTGCGCCTTGAGCGGCAGCGGCAGTCGGCCATGCCCCTGTTTTTCGGCCGCGCGAACCACTTTCAGCAGCGCAGCCATCGCCGGCGTGTAATCGCCGGCAAGCCAACTTCTCGGGCCTTTCCTGGCGGTCCCCACGGTTTTTTCCAGCAACAACGCCAGTTTTCCGGAAGCGGGATCGAAGATCACGGCGGCGTTATTGCCGCAATGATGAGGTTGGCAGCCGCTGATGTAGATGAACTCGCCCAGCGGCGTGCTGATAAAGCGGTTGAGCGCGGAAGTCATTTTCATCGGGGCGAGCCACGGTCCGTCGCCGCGCTTGATCGCGGCCGGCAACTCGTTGATCGCGTTTTGGTAAGGGCGCTGGAACGCTTCCTGATCGAGGGTGTGGTAGGCGTAAACCTGATAGTTCGCCCATTGCTGCGGAAAAGGTAAATCCCTGGCGGAATTCAACAGCGCGCGGGCGAGCGCGTTGATGTCTTCAACCGCCCAACTGACCGTGCAAACCAGCGCGCCGAGCAGGCAAAACAACGCTCTCCAAACCGGGATCGTCATGGCGGTGCTCTTTTGAAACGAATAGGGCGTCATTCAACGACTCGGGCAGCCCAGTCTCGGCGCTTGAACCAGTAGTCGTGACGCTCCTTCAGCCAGCCGTCCTGCTGGCGCAACAGAATCCAGTTGTTGAAAAAGTTTAGCGCATCCGGATCGCCCTTGCGCAGCGCAAAGCCCTCCGCGCCTTGCACGAACGGTTCGGCGATGGGCAAAAACAGCTTGTCGGGATGCTTCAGCGCTTCAAACGCCGGGGTCGGAGTGCTGGTGACGAAGGCGTGCGCCTTGCCGTTTAGCACTTCCTGCAACGCCAGCGCGTCTTCGTCGAACTGCCGCAAGGTGGCGTCGGGCATCAGCCGTTTGGCGGCGGTCGCCGGAGTCGCGCCGCGCCGCGCCGCCAGCACCACCTCGGACTTGTTGAAATCGCTCAGCGACTTGAATCCCGCCGCCAGTTCTTTGTGAGCGACTAAGTGAATCCCGGAATTGGCGTAGGGCAGCGTGAAATTGACCGTAAGATTGCGCTCGGGAGTGATCGACATGCCGCCGATGATCAGGTCGAACTTGCCCGCCAGCAGCGCGGGGATGATGCCGTCCCAAGCCGTCGGCACGAATTCGGCCTTCACTTTCATGTCCTCGGCCAACTGCTTGGCCACATCGATTTCGTAACCGATCAGTTCGCCGTTTTTGTCGCGCATCGCCCAAGGTACGAAAGTGGACATGCCGATCTTGATCGAACCGCGTTTCTTGATGGTTTCCAACACCCCATCGGCGGCGATCTGTTGGTTGGCGTTCTGGGCGCGAGCGAGCGGCGACAGCAGAACCGACGCCAGCAGGGCGGTCGTCAGGAGAGTCAACAGGCGTTTGGACATGAAGCGCCTCGTTCGGTGAGGGTTTGAAGTGACCGACAGATATAGCGAACTGTCGGGGACGATGCAATTTTTACCGATTCATTGACCGACGATCTTGAACAGAACCATCGAAAAAATTCGCATTTTTAAATTAGCAATAGTACTTATTATGATACAATAATAATTTATTTGTCCTATTGAGTGATGATTGTAATGGATTATGTAACTCGTTACCGTCAGCCCAGTCAGATCGACGCGCAAACCGGTTGGATACTGGTGTTTATGGCTTCGACGGCGCAGGCGCAGGAAGCGAAAGTTGGCGCGCCTTCGATTTTTACCGGTCAGATCGCCCAGCCGTTGATCTTTCGCAATCTGTTGCTCGGTTTGCGGCAAACGGTGGAATCGCGCTTTTACCGGCCCGATCTGTGGCGCTTGCTTGACCCGGTGATCACCTCCGGCCAACACTTGCTGCGGCTGGAATGCTTCTCCAGTTGCGCCAGCGTCTACGCCCGCGCCGATTTCACCGAAAATGCTTTTGAAGACGGGACATTCCATCGCAACGGCACGACCAACGTCGATTTCAACGGCGCCTTTCTCAACCATCTGGCGCAGCTGCGGCCCGGCAAGCCGGCGCATTTCGAAATGGGCGAACAATCCGTCGCGCTTAAAACCCAGCACGGCGAGTCCATCGAGCATAAGGTCAAGCTGCCGGAACGTTGGATTAAGGGTTTCTTGCAGGTGCAGGCGGTGCAGCGTCAAGCGCGACCCGTGTTCGAGTTGGACCGGCTGACCGCCGGTCAGGTATTGACTCAAATTCCCGCCAAGATTCGGGGCGCGCTGTATCTCGTTCCAAAACGGCACAAGCCGGAAATCCTGCATCGTCCGCCCGCCGGCAAGGGCGGTTTCATCGCGGTCACGGACGGCCATCGCTTGCGGTTGCTGCAAGCCGTCGCGCCGGATGTGCAAACCTTGCGGATTTATCAGGCCGAGGCGACCGGCGCGTCGGTATGGGTGGCGGACACCGGCGCGGCCCAGTTCACGTTGGGGTTGTCGGGCGCGGCGGCGCACGGTTTTTCCGGCGATGGCGACGCCTTGCGCCAGCTGCGCGCGGCGGAGATCGACGAGGTGGATCTGGCGCTGGCCCGCGCCGCCGCTCACAGCTTGAACCAGTTCACCATTGCCGAACTGGCCCAACATCAGGACGTGTCGCTGCCCGACGCCACCGAGTGGGTGGATCGCTTAGCGCAACAAGGCTTGCTGGGTTACGACCGGGATCGCGATGGCTATTTCTACCGACAACTGCCGTTCCTGTTGGCGGCCGACAAGCGGCCCGGACGGCTGCAAGGCTCCCAGGCGCTGCTGGCGAAACAGGCGGTTGAGATCGAACGGCGCGAGCGGCGCGAGGGCGAACTGACCGCAACAGGTTGGGTGCGCGGCGACAGCGGTTATTATCAGGCGAGCCTGCGGGTGGACGCGGACGGCTATTTGCGGGACGGGCGTTGCACGTGCCCCTGGATTCAAAAGCACGACCTGCGGCGCGGGCCTTGCAAGCATTTGTTGGCGCTGCGCTTCGCCGCCGAGCGGGACGCATGAGCGACGGCAGATTCCAAACCCTGCTGCGCGAACTGTTTCAGGGCGACGACGACCGGCTGCGCGAGATCCTGCGGCCGCTCACCGCCGAGCAGCGCAAGGCGCTGTTTTGCGAGTTTTCCGGCTTGCTCGAAGTTTTTCACCGCGCGTGTCGCTATGAGGCGGAGGCGCGCACGAGCAATTTGAGCGATCTTTTTCAAGCGGTACGGGACGATCCGGTCGGCTTCCTACAAGATCGGGCCGCCTCGCTCGCCGCGCCAGGGGCGCTCAACAACCCGGACGTTTACCGAGGTTTCTTTAAACTAGGTGCTAATGGCGGTTTGATGGCGTTTTACAGCCGCTTGAATGTGCTGCGGGCGGGATTGGCGGGAAAAACTAAAGTGCTCGGCGCTTTTAAAACCAGTTCCCGGCAACCGGCGCGAACCCAAAAATTCGTCCTGTACGCAGGACGGGTGTTGCTGGATCGGCCGGAACCTTGGATCGGGGAGGCGCTGGCGCGGGTCTTTGAACACAGTTTGCGCCGGACGCGCTTTGCCGGGGGCGATCAAGGCGTGGCCCGGTTGATGCTGGAAGCGCGCCAGCGCCATCCCGAGTGGGCGGAGACGCTCGCGCCATATCTCGGCGTGGCGATGCGCCGAGACGGCTTTTTCAGCCACGCGCTGAAGGATTTCGACGCCGCCATGATCGTGGCCGGACTGGACTGCGAGCCGACGTCGCAAGAAGCGATTTTCGAGCCCCTGTTCGATCACCGAGTCGTCGAAAGCCTGCTGCGCCGGCTCGCCGACGGCAGCCTGCCGCGCGCCGATCTGCTGGCGCTGATTTTGCGCAAGTTGCAAAGCCCGCTGAGGCCCAGCGTCGCCAAATGCTGGATCGATTTATTCGGCCGTCTCGCGCCGACCGCCGCCGAACTTCGAGAGCGTTCGGGAGCGCTCGTCGATCTTCTTAACGCGCCCGCGCCAGCGGCGAGCAAGCTGGCGTTTGGGGTAGTGGAACAGCATTTTTTGGAGGACGCCGACCGGGCGTTGGAGCTGCTGAGCGCTTTTGAATACGGTTTGCGAAATCCGGTGCAAGGGTTGGCGAAAGCCGCCTTGCGCTTGCTCAAAAAGCAGATCAAGCACGCGCCCGGCTTGGTCCCGCTCGCCGTCAAGGCGGCGGTGGCGGGATTGAGCGGCCCCCACGCCGTATTGCGGGCCGATTTGCTGCGCTGGCTCGGGACATTGAAGCCAGAACAGCTTGAGGAAGACGCTCGCCGGCAGTTACAGGAAGCGGCGGCGGGGTTGCCAGCGACTGAACTGAATCCCATCGCCCACCTGCTGGCCGAAGGATCGGCCACGCTCGAAACAGACGGAGCCGATCCTCGGGATGGACGGTCTGAACTGCTGGCGGCGGTGGCGGCGATCCGCAAGCGGGCGGCGGACCATCCCGAAGATCGCCTGGTGCGGCAACGGCTGGATTTTTTGGAACACTATTTGGCGACCGGTCAATGCGGGGAGCTGGCCGTTAAAACGCCAGATCATGCGGATGCCTTATCGCCGCCCGATTTCGCGTTGCACGAGACGGCCGAAGCGGTGGCGCTGGATATCGCCCGCACTCTAAATCGCGGCTTCGCTCAAGCCGACTACGACCGCATTTTCGCGGGAATCGTGCGTTTCGCCAACGCCGCCCGCTCCGAGCGGGTCAGCGCCATCCTCGCGCCGCTCTTGGACAAGCTGGAAGGCTGGCGGCAAGGGTCGTTGGACACCGGCGGATGGTGGTGGGGGCAGGGCGGGGAGATGGCGGCGCTTTGGTTGGCGCTGGCCTGGCGGCGGGAAGCGCCGCCACGGTTTCCCAAGAACAGTCGCGGCGCGCAGGTGCTGGACAGTCAGTTTCGACCGGCCCAACAGCGGCGGTTGCGACACGTCGCGGCCCTGATCGCGGCCGGCCACGAGACCTTGCTGTCCACGCCGACCCACGCGGCGGGCTGGTTGTCGCCGGGCGCGTTTGCCGAACGCTTTAACGCCTTGCCGCCGGCTTTGCTCTACGCCGACGAATTGGGCGCGGCGCTTTATCGGTTGCCGGCGCTGCCCGAGCAGCGGGCCGACGCCTGGGAAAAACTCGCGCCCCGCATCAGCCCACTCGATACGGTAATAGCCGACAGCCTGAAGCTGGCCTTGGCCCCGGAGGCGGAAGCGCGTGCCCCGCTCGAACGGCTGCTGCAACGCTTCGACCAACGACCGCCGACCGAACCGTTATTCCATGCCCTCTTCAGCGATTCCGGCGATGGCGGCTTGGTAGCGGCCTTCAAGGCCAAGATTTTTCGACACGATCCCGATTCGGTCGAAAACGCGACATTCCGCCTGTTCGGCGCGGCCTTGCGGTGTCGTTTCGGTTTGAGTGACGCAGGGATCGCCGGACGCGCTCCCCGCTTGCTGGAGCGGCTATCCTCGGCGCGCGGTTGGTTCAGCCGGATGTTTCACGAGTCGCAACTGAACGCCGCGCTGCTGGCGGAATTGCTGTTCGCGCCCCAGCCCGTGACGGAGTCCTTGCTGGGCCACTTCTCCGCCGCGTTTCCTTCGCCGCTCAATCAAGATACCGCGCATCCTTGCCTGTGGCCTTATCTGTTGGCGAACACCCGTTATCTCGCGACGCCCGAGCTGATCGCGGATCAGGCGTTTCGGTTCCCGCCACTGGCGCAGCGCCTGTTCGAGGCCGGATTGTGCCGTCAGGGACGTCGAGACGATTTCTACCGCGAATCGACCCTGAGTCTCTTGATGCAAGGCAGGCGGCCGCAGGTGGATATTCGCCCGCATTTGGCCCCGCTGACGCGGATGCTGCTGGCGGCGCAACCGATCCAGCGGGAAAGCGGGGTCGATCTGCTGGCGCAAGGGCTGCAAGACGGTCGCGTCACGCCCGCGGATCTTGCCGGAGCGTTAGTCGGTCGGATCAAGGACACGGAACCCGGATTCGCGCCGCTCGATCAAGCCTTGGCCTCGCTCTGCGCCACCGGGGCGGCGGGGCAGGCGACGGTAGGGCTGGCCCTGGAGCGGGTGGTGGCGGACGCAATGGACGGATTCTCGCCGAGGAAACAGTCCTTGCTGTTGGATCGGCTGGCCGGCGTTTTGGAGGAAACCGGCCGCGCCCCGCACGACCCGGCCGCCCGTCAGGCGCTGGAAAGCCTGGCGGCGGCGAAGAAAAAGTCCGTCGTCCGCGACAAGGCGCGCGCGCTGATCGCGCGATTCAAATCGCCCGCGCAACCGCCGCCGCAGGTTTTGGCCGTGGCGGCGTTGGGGCAATGTTGAGCCGCCTCCAAGGCTTCAGCCGTGAGAGCGTGACAAACCCTGCTGTCCTTTTGGTGAAACTGTGGGAAAATCCTATTCGTACCGTCGCGCTAGCTTTGTTCGTCGGATTTCCTGATGGCCCGATGCTCCCATCGTCCGCTACTTGAACAAACCCGCGCTGCCTGATGCGGCGCGCGGTCGAAACTCCGCCTCAAACGTCGAGAAAAAAGTTTTAGCCTTTGAATCTCTAAGATAACTCTATGTCACTCATTCAAATTTACGATACCACCCTGCGCGATGGAACCCAGAGCGAAGGGTTTACCCTGTCGGGCCACGACAAGATCCGAGTGGCCCAACGGCTGGACGATCTGGGCGTGGCCTTCATCGAGGGCGGCTGGCCCGGCTCCAATCCCAAGGACGCCGAGTTTTTCGAGCGCGCCCGCGATCTGGAATGGAAGACTGCGCTGATCGCCGCCTTCGGCTCGACCTGCCGGGTCAAAGGCGGCCCGGAGGATGACGCCAACATTCAGGCGTTGATCGCCGCGCAAACGCCGGTTTGCACCCTGTTCGGCAAGACCTGGAACCTGCACGTCACCGAGGTGCTGCTGACCACGCTGGATGACAACCTGCGGATCATCGAGCAATCCATCGCGTATCTTCGGGCCGCCGGCCGCCGGGTCATTTACGACGCCGAGCATTTTTTCGACGGTTATCAAGCCGATCCGTCCTACGCGCTGGAAACCCTGAAGGCGGCGATTCGGGGCGGGGCCGAGACGGTGGTGCTCTGCGACACCAACGGCGGCAGCCTGCCCTGGGACGTGGAAACCATCGTCCGCGAAATGAAGGACGCGATCCAGCACCCGTTCGGCATTCACACCCACAACGACGGCGAATGCGCGGTGGTTAACGCGCTGACGGCCGTGCGCCAGGGGGCCATTCAAGTTCAGGGCACCATCAACGGTGTCGGCGAGCGCTGCGGCAACGCCAATCTGTGTTCGGTCATGGCCAATCTGGAATTGAAGATGGGCCGCCGGTGCTTGCCGGAAGGCGGCGTGCAAAAGCTCTACGAACTTTCGCACGTGGTGGACGAAGTCGCCAACGTCACCCCCAACGACCATCTGCCCTACGTCGGCAAGAGCGCTTTCGCCCACAAAGGCGGCGTGCATGTGGCGGCCATGCGCCGCTGCGAGCAGTCCTACCAGCACGTCGCGCCGGAGCAGGTCGGCAACAAGATGCGGGTGGTGGTTTCCGCGCTGTCGGGCCGGGCCAATATCCTCAGCAAGGCCGAGGAGCACGGGGTCGATGTCAGCGACGCGGCCGGGGTGGTCGGGGTGCTCAACGATGTGAAAGATCTAGAAGCGCGCGGCTTTTCCTTCGAGGCCGCCGAAGCCTCGGTCGCGATGATGCTCAAGCGCCAGCAGCCCGATTACCGGCCGTTGTTCGAACTGATCGATTTTCTGGTCAACGTCGAACATCGCCAGGGGCGCGGCATCTTCGCCGAGGCCATGGTCAAGGTGAAGGTGGGCGCGAAAGTGATGCACACCGCCGCCGAGGGCAACGGTCCGGTGAACGCGCTCGACATCGCCTTGCGCAAGGCGCTATTGGACGACTTTCCGCAAATCGCCTCCTTCCATCTCGCCGATTACAAGGTCCGCATTCTGGACGGGCAGGATGGCACCGAAGCCATCACCCGCGTGTTGATCGACACCCGCAATACCACTCGGATGTGGAGCACGGTCGGGGCCAGCGCCAACATCATCGAGGCTTCCTGGCAAGCGCTGGTCGACGCGGTGGAATACGGCTTGTCGGTCGCCCATTGAATCCATTGATCAGAGCGCGCTCGCCGCGCATCCTTCAGGAATAACTCATGAAAGCGAACATCGTCTTACTCCCCGGCGACGGCATCGGACCGGAAGTGGTCGCCGAGGCCGTCCGCGTGCTGGATGCGGTTGCCGGGAAATTCAAGCACGAGTGGAATTACCGGGAACGGCTGATGGGCGGTTGTTCCATCGATCGGTTCGGCTCCTCATTGACCGATGAAACGCTGGCCGATTGTCAGGCGGCCGACGCGGTGGTGCTGGGGGCGGTCGGGGGGCCGAAATGGGACGATCCGAACGCCAAGGACCGTCCGGAGCGGGGCCTGCTGGCCTTGCGCAAGGGTTTGGGCGTGTTCGCCAACCTGCGGCCGGTCAAGGTGCATCCCGCCCTGATCGACTCCTCGCCGCTCAAGCCGGAAAAGTTGAAAGGGGTCGATATTCTGGTGATCCGCGAACTGACCGGCGGCTTGTATTTCGGCTGGCCCAAGGGACGAGACAGCAAGGACGGCCGCGAGCGCGCCGTCGATACCTTGGAATATTACGATTATGAAATCCGCCGGGTGATGGATCTGGCGTTCAAGCTGGCCCAGGGCCGCAAAAAGAAAGTAACGTCGGTGGATAAAGCCAACGTGCTCGAATCCTCAAGGCTGTGGCGGCAGATCGCGGTGCGGGTCGGCCAGGACCATCCAGCCGTGGAGCTGGAGCACGTCTTGGTGGATACCGCCGCCATGCGCTTGATCACCGGCCCGGCCTGGATGGACGTGGTCGTGACCGAGAACATGTTCGGCGACATCCTCACCGACGAGGCGTCGGTGCTGGCGGGGTCGATGGGAATGCTGCCTTCCGCCAGCCTGGGCGCGGGCCGGGTCGGCTTGTACGAACCGATTCACGGTTCGGCCCCGGACATCGCCGGCAAGGGCATCGCCAATCCCATCGGGATGATTTTGTCGTGCGCGATGCTGCTGCGCCATTCGCTGGATTTGGAGGCGGAAGCCGCCGCCATCGAAAAAGCCGTGGATGAAACGATCACCGCCGGGGCGCGCACCGCCGATCTCGGCGGGAAGCTGACTACCCGACAGATGGCGGACGACATCATCGGGCGGCTGTAATCGGCCGAGGCAAGTTGGACTCGCTTTTAGCACCGGCGGGGCGCGGTCGCTCATTCAGCCGCGCTCGCGCCACGCCGGTCGCGGTTGCCCTCAATCCTCCGCCAGCGCCTTGAAGCGTCGGACCAAATCGTCGATCAAAGCGCGCACCGACGATAGCAGGCCGCGACGCGACGGGTAAACGGCGTGGACGATCTCACGTTGGGGCGACCAGCCCGGCAGCACGCGAACCAAGGTCCCTTGCGCCAGCTCGGCGCGAACCATCATCGTCGGCAACTGTACAATCCCGACGCCCGCCTCGGCGGCCGCGCGCAACGCGATCATGTCGCGGGTGATCAAGCGCGGCGCGTGGCTCACGATGGCTTGCGCGCCCGCTGGTCCAAACAACGTCCAAGCGTGCTCCTGTTGGGGCGCGCCCAAGGCCAAACTCGGCCAACTCGCCAGCTCGGTCGGCGATTGCGGTAATCCTCGGCGGGTCAAGAGCTCGGGGCTGGCGACCAAGGCTTGGCCGCGCTGGGCCAAGATCCGCGACACCAAGTCGCTGTCCTCCAGCGGCGGCGGACGGACTCGCAAGGCCAGGTCGATGCCTTCACCGATGGGATCGACCCGGCGGTTGGTCGCTTCCAGATGCAAGACGACGCGCGGATACGCCGCCAAAAAATCGGCCAGCATCGCGCCGACCTGGGCCTGCAACAGCGCCACCGGACAGCTCATCCGCACGCTGCCGCACGGCTCCACCTGGGCGGCGGCGATCGCCTCCTGGGCCGCGTCCGCCTCGACCAGCATCGCCTTGCAGCGTTCGTAATAGAGTTGCCCGATCTCGGTCACCGCAAAACGCCGGGTCGAACGTTGGAGCAAGCGCACGCCCAGCCGGTGCTCCAGAAGAGCGATCCGGCGGCTCAGTTTGGATTTGGGGATGCCGAGCGCGCGGCCGGCGGTCGAGAAACCGCCGTGTTCGACGACGCGCGCGTAGTAGTAAAGATCGTTCAAGTCTTGCATGGGGTTTAATCGTTCTTAAAATGGAACGATGAGGATTAATTTTAGCGGCTTCTGCTGAGATTGTCCTGAGATTAAACTGTCCGTCAACAGAGTCCATAGCGGCTCGGCAACTTCAGGAGACGGCCATGAAAAAAGTGACCGGGGTGTACAAGGCCCCTCATCCGCATTGGGTCGGCAACGGTTTCCGGGTGCATTCGATGTTCGATTACAACGGCCTCGGCAAGCTGCTCAGCCCGTTTTTATTGCTCGACTACGCGGCCCCGACCACCTTCGAACCGAACGACGGCCCGCCGCGCGGGGTGGGCGAGCACCCGCACCGGGGTTTCGAGACCGTGACCATCGTTTACGACGGCGAGGTGGCGCATCGCGATTCCACCGGTCAAGGCGGGGTGATCGGTCCCGGCGACGTGCAGTGGATGACGGCGGCGGGCGGTATCCTGCACGAGGAGTTTCATTCCGAAGCCTACTCGCGTTCCGGCGGACCGTTTGAAATGGTGCAGCTGTGGGTCAATTTGCCCGCCCGGCACAAGCTGGACCCGCCCGGCTATCAGGGCATCGTCAACGGCGATATTCCCGCCGTGACCTTGCCGGACAACGCGGGTGCGGTGCGGGTGATCGCCGGGGTCTACGAGGGTCGAACCGGCCCAGCCCGTACGTTCAGCCCACTGAACGTCTGGGATTTGAGGCTCAAGGCGGGGAAGGCGGCGGAATTCAAGCTGCCGGATGGCTGGACGACCGCGCTGGTCGTGCTGGACGGCAAGGTTCGCGTCAACGGCGAGGCAGACGCGGGTAAGGCGCAACTGGTGACGCTGGATCGCGCGGGCGAGACGGTCGCGGTCGCGGCCGAGACCGATGCCAAGGTGCTGCTGCTCGCCGGCGAACCCTTGGCTGAGCCCGTCGTCGGCTACGGCCCGTTCGTGATGAACAGCCAGCAGGAGATCGTTCAGGCTATCCAGGATTTCAACAGCGGCCGGTTCGGACGGCTGGGGCGTTGATGGAAGGTCGCGTCGGTCGTGCGCCGGCGCGACCGATGCGCGCTAACCGCGAGCGTTCGCCGAGGTCAGGGCGTTCGGGCAAATCCCGATCATGAGCACCGGCGAGGCGATGGTTAAAAGTAGCGCCCAGGCTAGCGGAATGCCTGAGGCCACGGCGGCGACCGCCGCCAGCAAAAAGACCAGCGCTCCCGCCAGCACGGTGAAAATCCTCGAATTTTGATCGATCGCGCGGGCTCGCATCAGGGCGATGCAGCTCAGATAAACCGCGACCGCAATGGCGACCGCGCCGATGCCGAACAAGGGCGAAACGCCATGCGCCACTTCCGCGCCATGGCCGGAGACGCGCGCTTCATGCCCGAGTTTCACCACGTCGGCCACCACTTCCAGACAGGCTCCCAAACCGGCCAGCGAGGCAAAGATCAGATAATGGCCGTAGCCGAACAAAAACCCCACGCTGCGATTGCGCTGGCGGGCGAGCACCTCGCCCCAGGGCATTTCGAAATACAACCACCACAGCGCGAACACCAGAGCCGTGACGCCGAAGCCGAGCAGGAACAGATCGAGCGACCAGCCCTGCGCTTGCAAGATATTGTTGATCGCGTTGGTGACGCCGAGAATGCATTCGCCCAGCACAATGATGGTCAGCAAGCCGTAACGCTCGGCGATATGGTGCGGGTGCCACGGCGTGAGGGCTTTGTGCTCGGCGAAGACCGGAACCAGCAGTTCGGCGGCGATCAACGGCACTAACGAGGCCACCCGCCAGTCTGGCGGCAAGAACAGACGCAGAATCCACAGCGCCTGGACCAACAGGATGCCGCCGGCGTAGCGATAGCAGGTCGTGCGATGCGCGAGGTCTTCTCGCCCCGCGCGCAACCACTGCGCCGCCATCGACAGCCGCATGACCGCGTAACCGACCACGACGATCGTGTATTGGGGGACATCGGCGAATAAATCGGAAATGCCGACCGCCAGAATCAGCGCGCCAAACATCTGCACCAAGGTGGTCAGGCGGTAGCGGGTGTCGTCGGTATCGTAGGCGGACGCGAACCAGGTGTAATTCATCCACGCCCACCAAATGGCGAAAAAAGCGAGCGCGAATCCCAGCAGTCCCTGAGCGACATGGTGCGCGGTTAAGGCGTGGTGCAGTTCGCGGGCGGCGGCGGCGATCGCCACCACAAACACCAGATCGAAAAACAGTTCCAGAGTGGTGGCGGCGCGGTGGTGCTCGTGGATATCGCGCCCTTGCATGGACTTTGTGGGACGGGTCGCCATGGGAGCTTGGTTTGAAAGAATCGACGGTTGCAACAAGCGGTGACAGGGAGTCAATTTCGCCGATCCGACGGCTCGGGGCAAGCGATTTTTGGCGGCCCCGGCCGTCGATCCGCCGGGGCCGGATGCTCTTAACGCACCAAGTTCGCTGCGGTGGGAATCATCCATTGCAGGTAATAAGCCTGAATGTAGGTGATGATGCCGATGATCACCGCGAAGAACAGGCTGTGTTTCAAGGTAAAGCGGAACAGATCGGATTCCTTGCCGACCAACCCGGTCGCCGCGCAAGCGACCGCGATGGACTGCGGCGAGATCATCTTGCCGGTAACGCCGCCGGTGGTGTTGGCCGCGATGGTCAAGGTCGGATCGACCCCGATCTGCTGGGCGGTCACCTGTTGCAAGTTGGCGAACAGCGCGTTGCTGGAGGTATCGGAACCGGTCAGGAACACGCCGAGCCAACCCAGGAAGGGCGAGAAGAACGGGAACAGCGCGCCGGTCGCGGCGAAGGCCAAGCCCAGGGTCGAGGACGCGCCCGAGTAGTTGGCGATGAAGGCGAAGCCGAGCACCAGGCCGATGGTGAAAATCGGCCGGGCTAGCTCCACCAAGGTTTCCCAGAGGGTCGAGAAAAAGGTCTTGATGTTGACGCCGAGGATGAAGGCGCTGATCACGGCCGCCATCAGGATGGAGGTGCCGGTGGCGGACAAGACATCGAACTTGTAAACGGCCTCATACGGCGTGACCGCCTTGACGATGGGCACGTCTT
>ERZ761602.722-NODE-722-length-67428-cov-176.718671_pt1 | contig 67428 bp, 48 predicted proteins | sample MGYA00512165_ERZ761602 | MGnify/ENA primary metagenome ERZ761602 (study PRJEB28899, sample SAMN02445085) | bioreactor sludge metagenome | biome: EBPR sludge; isolation source: Thorneside wastewater treatment plant | place: Australia: Brisbane, Thorneside...
CTATAAGAGTGCAGCAATGTTTAAATTAAATTCAAGTAGATGCGTTTTCCCTGCCCCCCCAGCCCCCCCTTAAAAAGGGGGGGAGTCTAAAAGACTTATTTTGCAAGGTTTTTGATTGTAAAATACATAAGTAGTGCGCAAATATAGTTTTTAATGTTACCCAAAATAAAGCCAACCTCACGTTATTTAGAGGTTATTTAGCTTTACCTAATGTGCAACTGCTGTTAGTCATCTTTAAACCCGAGTGAGCGGAGGGTTTCTTCGTTTAGCCCGCCTTGGGGCAGTTGGTGGTCGGATTGGTAGAGTTGAAGGGCATCGGTAAAGGGTGGGGTAGGAGTGGTGGTATAGGGTCCGGCATCGTAGCCTTTGGCGTTTAGGGCTTGCTGCACATCGCGCACGGTAGCCTGCGAAATGGTAAGTTGTGTTTCAAAGCGGTAGGTAATGGCAACTAGGTCGGTTTGGTCGGCTTCGGCGTTTAGTTGGGTTTCTTCGGGCGGGGGTTGGTATAGGTATTTGGGGTTGGGGCTAAAAAGGGCTTCTGTAATTTGTGCATTGATGATGTTATTGCCGTTTAGTTCGTTGTTGTGCAAAAAAGCAAGGTAGGCGGTTCGGGTCATGGGACCTATGATGTTGTCTATGGGTCCGGGGTCGTAGCCTTTTTTTTCTAAGGCTTCTTGCAGGTCTTTTACCTCAAAACTGAGCCACTGCACGCCCAATGTGCCTAAGGTAAGGGCGGTGCGGTCGGTAGTAGGCAGTTGTTTATTGGATTGGAAGGCGGTTAAGGCTTCTTCGGTTTGGGGTTTCATGATGCCATCTGTTTTACCCGGTTTGTAGCCGTGTAGGTATAATAGTATTTGCACTTTTTGTACCACCGCAGTATCGGCAAACGATAGGGTATTTAACAGGCGTTGCATTTTTTGCTCTTCGGTTTCGGGAACTGTGGGTGTTGTTTTGGCGGTTTCGGGCTTACCGGGTTGTTTTGTTTTGGTGGTAGATTTACCTGTTTTGCAGCTTGTTTGGAACAGCAATAGGGCACACAAAATAACCATTAAAACTGCTCCCCCCCAGCCCCCCCTCAAAGAAGGGGGGAGTTTATATTGTCTGTTTTTTAAGGTTTTGTGGTACATATTTAGGGGTTTAATGCGTGTATTTTTTCAGAAAAATAGTGTGTAGGACAAAACAAAACTGCTCCCCCCCAGCCCCCCCTCAAAGAAGGGGGGAGTTTTTTTACCCTTTTTAGTTTTGGTATTAGATATTTAATTTGGTTTTGCATGGTTTGGGGTTGTGAAAGGGGTGTTGTTGTTTAGAAAAACCTTATAGGTTTTGTAAACCTATAAGGTTTGAGGGAATGGAAAATTTAGCGTAAAAAACATACAAACCTTACTAAGCCGTTGCTTCTTTGTATTTATTAAAAATTTGCCGTAGCAGAGCGCCGGTCATGCAGCCCATACCGCCTGCCAAACTGCCAATAAAAATGGTGAGCGCAAGGAGATGGGCAGAAGAAGGCACTTGCAAAATTTGGGCAATTTTGCCTGCCAGTAACCCCTGATTTTGAAAATTGAGGAACAGTACGTAGGTACTCCATGCCAAACCTACGCCGGCAAAACCTATGCCGTAGGCGGCGGCGGCATTTTTGGGGTTGGCAAGTAAACCTACTAAGGCAGCCACCACTACTACGCTCCACCAAGCAAAAAAGTAGGCTGCCATAGCAGCTAATATGGCTAAAATGGGTATTGTTTTCATGTGGGTTATTAGTTTTTGAGAATTGGGGTAAAATTTTGAACGGCAATAAACTCGCCTACTTTTAATGAATCGGGCGAGGTTACAAACCGCAGGGGGTAGTATTCGCCCTTTGCCCAGGTATCAACAAAACGGGTGTAGTGTGGGCTGCCGGGGTTGCCCGTTTGTCCGCCCGGGTAAACGCCCTGTGCTTGCACGCCGGCGGGGGTAAAGGCAACTACCATGCGCCAGGAGGGTCCGCTTCGTTTACCGGTTGCATTTACCGAGTTGGGATTGCCGCCGCAGTGCAGGTTTTTAACGCTAAAAGCATCTATACGGGCAAGGTGCAAAATAGAGGTGGCTTTATAGTTTGCCCATGTGAGGGGTTGGGCATTATTGGTTGCCGATTGTTTGGCGTAATCGGCAAGGGCGGCAACAAAGGCGGGTTTTACTAAATCTTGGAGGGTTTCGGGTTGGGGGGTGTTTGCCTTGTCCATAAATTTATTATCGGGCTGTTTTTTCATCAGTTGAATGGTTACGCCGTTATCGGGGTAAACCATAGGCAAGCTATCGGGGCGGTTTAAGAGTTCGTCCCAAATATCGGCAAGCAATTTTTGCCAGAGTATTTCAAACAGGGCGGGCGCTGTTTCATCGGGGTTGTTTACAAAATCCCAGCTTTTGAGTTGGTTGTAGGCTTCTTTTTGGGTGGGGTCAAGCTCATCGGGCTTGAGCAGGTTAAGTATAATGGGCAGGCTTTCGGCAGCCAACAGGTTATAGTTATCTAATTGCAGTTCTTGCATTTGGGCAGGGGTAATGCTATCCATTTGTGCAAGTTGCCTATTGATGCGGCGGTTGCGGAAAAATTCAAAATCGTTGCTTTGGTAGTAGTAGGGGTAGGTGGGGTCGGTAGGGTGTTGGTTGGCAGAGCTTACAAATCCGCGCTCAGGGTTGCGCATATTGGGCGTATGCTCTGCCGGTATATAGGCTTGCCACTCATGCTGGGGCAGGTTGCCGTCTAATACAAATTTACCTTGTTGTTTGTAGCGCAGGGGGTACTTACCTTTTTGCCAAATGGCAATATCGCCGGAGGCATCGGCAAAAACAAAATTTTGTGCCGGACATTCATAATAAGATAAGGCTTGGGCATAATCGGCGTAGTTTTTAGCGCGGTTGAGGAGGTAAAAAGCTCGCAAATCGTTTGATGGCTCGTGGGCTTGCCAGTGCAGGGCTAAGTTTTGTTTATTGGGTCCGTAGTTTTCATATACCACCGGACCCAAGTGGGTGTAAACAACCGTGTCTATAACATCGGGCATAAACTTAACCTTCATGGTTTCTATGCGTTTATCGGTTTTTTTCCAGCCTTTATCGTATTGGTATTCGTTTTTAGTGGCATCTTTAAAGGTAATGGTGTACCAATCTTTTACATCAACGCCGGCATTGGTAACGCCCCAAGCTATGTGGTTGTTAAACCCGATAACAATACCGGGTCCGCCCGGAATGGTAACGCCATACACGTTTAAGCCGGGCATATGGAGGTGCGTTTCGTACCAAATAGCGGGAAGATTGAGTTGGAGGTGGGGGTCGTTGCACAAAATAGGCTTGCCCGATGCGGTTTTACTGCCCGATACCGCCCAGTTGTTAGAGCCAATTTTGGGTTCGGTTTGGGGCTGTGCGGCAGGCAAGGGCAGGGGATAGGGTTGGTTTACCGGCTCAAACCCCGATGCCCCCTTAGCCGGAGCGGTTTGTGCGGGTAAAGGCGGTGGGGCTATGGGTATAAAATTCCACTTAGCGCCGGCAGGAATAATGGGGTCTTGCCCCTCTACATAATCGGGATAAAGCAGGGCGGCGGCTTGCTGCCCAAAAACGGCAGCCAAATTGGTCAGTTGTATATCATTGCTTTGCCCGGTAAGGTCGTCTGCCATTTTTTTCATCAGCAACGCCGATTTTAGGGTAGTCCAGGCCTCAGGTGTATAATTGAGCAATTTGTACTCAACGGGCAGGTTTTTTGCCGATAGTCCTTTTATATAAGCATTCACCCCATCGGCATAAGCCTGCGTAATAAGGTGGGCAACGCTGTCTTCTTGCAGGGCTTCTACCAATTTTTCGGCGGCGTAGGTCATACCCTTGCGGCGTTGTTCGCGGTCAAACTCTATGGCGCGGCTGCCCACTATTTCTGATACTCTACCGGCGGCGGCGTGCGTTTGGAACTCCATTTGCCACAGCCTGTGCGAAGCTGTAACATAACCCTGCACAAAATACAAATCGTGTTGGTTTTGGGCAAAAATATGCGGCACAAGGCGGTCGTCATACACCACTTTTACCTCCTGCCGCAGCCCTACCAACGCATTTTTGGGCATTATGAGCGGCACAGCGCCCTCTGCATTTTGCCAAAAGCCGCCATAAGGATTTAAAAACTTGCCCAACGGTGGCAACATAGCCGCCGGACTGTTTTGCAGTTTTTTACCTATATACGGTAAACTGCCCGGCTGATGATTTAACACATATACCAAACCCACCGTTAGCAGCAAAGACCCGATAAATTTTACCACCGCGCTGACCATACTCTTATGAACCCATTTTGTTGAACAAATACTGAAATGCAAATTTTATACAGTTTCGGAAACCCTAAGGTTTTACCAATGAGCAATAAAAACAACTCATTTGCTAAACTCCTAAAACTACTGCCACCTTGCCCATGTACCCTTGTGCAGTTTGAGCAGTGCAGCAATGCAATAGGGGGAGTAATGGCAATAAAGCCCCAAAGATAAGGATTTACCTAAAACAAAAAGTCTTTTTTGGAGGGGGGGGATTGACAACCCAAAACGTGATATGCCTAAAACACGATGCCCGAAACCAAATTGCCCTGCCCGATGTGCAGAAAGGGGAGGAGAGGGGGTAAACAAATGAAGTTGTTTAGTAAAAACGGGAAGTTTGTTTTTACTCCTGAACGTTTTTATTCTACTCCCGATACTTCCTATGCCATTGCGAAGCATTTTTATTCCTCTCTCAAAAGTTTTTCTTGTTCTCTTAAACATTTTTCTTCCTCTCTCAAAAGTTTTTCTTCCTCCTTAAACATTTTTATCCCTCTCTCAAACATTTTTCTTCCTCTCTTAAACATTTTTCTTGTTCTCTCAAACATTTTTATCCCTCTCTCAAAAGTTTTTCTTCCTCTCCCAAACATTTTTATTCCTTTCTCAAAAGTTTTTCTTCCTCTCTCAAACATTTTTATCCCTCTCTCAAACATTTTTCTTGTTCTCTCAAACATTTTTATTCCATTGCCAAGCCTTTATATACTACTCTACAATCGCCACATCTTAGAAATAGGCAATAATATACGCACAAAATCAAAATAAATTGTAAAATAAAACCCCACACAGCTAAAATTTGGCGTATTTATGCCATCATATTATTTTTAAATTTTAATGGTAGGCCTAAATGCCCCTGCCTCTGCCATTTGGGTACAAATACGCAGCATAAACGTCGGCGGAGTAGGTGAATGGTAAGACCGGGCTACTTGGTTGGGAATAGTTGGTTGTGGGGGATTTTTAGTGGGTTATCGCTTTTTTTATTGAGGTGTGATACAAGGTGTTTATTTGTTTTGTATGTTTGCGGGGTGGGAGTGTGGGTAAATGACCGGAATGGGGGGATAGGGGAATGAAGGTACATGCGGAACATAATAATATGCAAAAAATTACAGTAACTACAAGAAAAAATATAATTGATTTTCTCACCATTGAGGGGATACATTGGAGTGGCTCGTTGGAAGAAACAGATTTTCTAAGCAGAATTTTTGACCTCACAAAAATGCCTTCAACTGACAGCAGATTTGATAATGCAAGAGGTGATATTTGGCAGCACCGAATTAATAACCCCCAAGATTGGGAAGATAATTGGGTATTTTCAGATAGCCGTTTTAACCTGCTACATTGTGAAGATGGGGTATTTATGCAGTTTCTATGCGAAATGTTACACCCCGTTTTAAAAAGAGAAATTACCATAATAGATAGAATGTTGCAAGCATTTAACGACTTTCTAAAAGATGATGGTTATGAACTTATTGAAAAGACAAAAATTGCTAACTATGCTATTTTTGTGGGAAGGCAAAAATTAAGCAGAAATATCTCAATTGAAAACAGGAAAAAAGAAATTACTGACGTTTTGAGTGAGGATTATATATGCAATCAAATAACTTTAATGGAAAGTTCAATAGAAAACTCCCCTCATAATTCAATTGGATTGGCAAAAGAATTAATCGAAAGTATCTGTAAAACTATCTTGTGTGAAAAGTCAAAAGATGTGGATAAAGATTGGGATTTACCAAAGCTATTAAAGGAAGTATCAAAAGAGTTAAAGCTAACTCCAAAAGATATTCCAGATGAAACAAAAGCGGCTGAAACCATAAAAAAAATATTAGGTAGTCTCTCAGCGGTTGTGCAAGGAATAAGCGAGTTGAGAAATCAATATGGTAGTGGACATGGAAAGGACGCAAAATTTAAGGGATTAAATGATAGGCACGCAAAATTATCCGTAGGAGCGGCCTCAACGCTTGCTATCTTTTTGCTTGAAACACACCAAATACGACAAGAGATTGAAAATAAAAAATAAATGTGTATAACAAGGGTATTTTCGCTCATTTTTTGTTAATCCAATCCTACAAGCAAACGCATAACGAAAAACGGCGAAAATACTTATCGTGAGGCTGTGAAAAAACTCTTAGCCTTTCACATATAATATCCATAAATTGCTGACAAAAGGAAAAAATAGTGATGTTACGCTACAAAACCTTCCCTTATGCAGCACATCATCGGCATCAATAGAAACCAAATTCAACTCACCTGCCTCATATTACCATAGCTTCTTGCTAAATTAGGTGGATATGATTATCGCACCTCTACCACCCACCCATCGGGAATAAACACACTTACGAACGCCTCTACCATTTGGTTACAAGCCACCGGCTACAGGTGCAACCCCGCTAATTGGTTGGGAATAGCCGGTTGTGGAGGTTTTTAGTGGGTGTGTGGTACAGAAAACAGAAAACCAGAAAACAGAAAACACCGAACCGCCAACTTGGTTGGTGAGGCAGTTTTAAACCCCCACAATTAGATTGGAAAAATTCCGGTTGTGGGGAAATTTTAGTGGGTAGGTGGTACAGGGTGTTTGGTTGTTTTGTATGTTTGTGGGGTGGGAGTGTGTAAAAGCAACTAAATTGGTTGGATATGCGAACAAAAGAGGGTGGGTAGAACTTAGATGTATAAAATTTTATGCCTACCCGCTTGCAAATGTTAGAGAAATCTGCTACCTTTGGCACGTCGTAAATACGCGTATTTACGTACATGCGGCGGAGCAGGAAATCTTCATATAACTGCCGAATTACCGGAAATGCCGCCGGTAGTTGTGTGGTGTAATGGTTAGAGAGGTGGGGCGACACTTCGGTAATTCGGCGGGCGTTATAGGCTATGCTGACAGACAAGACACAGAATATTAAATCATAAATACAATGGGACTATTTGACTTTTTAAAGAAAAAAGAATTTGAGGAAATTGCTCAGTTAAAATCTCAACTTGAACGGTATAAATCTATCACGGACATAGAAGCTGAATCAAAGAGACAACGGGAGCAATTAGAAAAACTTATTGCTGACAAAGAATCAGAAATTAAAAGCATTCAAGACAATTTAGTAAAGTTAAATTCAGACTATCAGGGTGCACTTGACACATACACTAGACTCCGTAAGGAAATCAGTTTATTTGAAAATAAATTAGACATGATTGAGTTCGGTGTTTATGAGCCAATATACGAGTTTGAAAAATCTGACGAGTATAGACAAGAGCTGAACAGGATTATTGAACTACAAAAAGAAATGATTAGTTCTGAGAGAGCCGCTATTTGCAGGACAAACTGGACTATTGACGGTAGTGAAGCAAAAGGACGAGCAAGCACAAAAAGATACATCAAGTTAACTTTACGAGCATTCAACGGAGAATGTGAATCACTAATCGCCAAAGTGAAATGGAACAATGTTAATCAAATGAAGGAACGCATAAAGAAATCCTTTGAGACAATTAACAAAATTGGTGAAAGTCAAATGGTAACAATACAACCAGAGTATTTAGACTTAAAATTGAAAGAACTAACATTAGAGTATGAATATCAATTAAAAAAACAAAAGGAAAAAGAAGATTTAAGAGCTGCTCAAGAAGCATTGCGTGAAGAAGAAAAGGCAAGACGTGAATTTGAACAGGCTCAAAAAGAAGCTGAGAAAGAAGAAGCCAATTATCAAAAAGCATTAGACAAAGCACGGAAAGAAATGGAACAAGCTACTGGCGACAAACATGACAAGCTTTTAGCACAAATTCAAAAATTAGAACAAGAACTTCAAGAAGCACATGACAGAAAAGAACGCGCATTATCTATGGCTCAGCAGACCAAAAGAGGACATGTTTATATTATCTCAAACATTGGTTCTTTTGGAGAACATGTTTATAAAATTGGTATGACGCGAAGACTTGAACCTGAAGATAGAATAAAAGAACTTGGAGATGCTTCCGTCCCTTTTCAGTTTGACATTCACGCCATGATTTTTTCCGAGGACGCACCAAACTTAGAGAACGAACTACACAACGCTTTTGCTAATAGAAAAGTAAATATGCTTAATTACAGAAAAGAGTTTTTTAAAGTTACCTTGGATGAGATTGAACAAAAAGTTAAAGAAATCGGACTTGAAACAGAATTCATTAGAATACCAGAAGCAATGGAATACAGAGAGACAATTGCAATATTGGCAAAACTAAATTCTACCGAAGAACCAAAGACAATTGAACAGATTGTTGCGGACGAATTTCCGAATAGTTTGACATGATAACAGAAAGAAGCACAACACACAACAGGCGGTTTGGGGTAATGGCAGGTGCAGTGCTTCGTATGACAGTTTTGTGGCAGGTTCAAGTGCAGTTCTTCTATTAAACTTTTGTGCTCCGAAAACCCGCACGAACGCAAAGCCCGAAAAACCTTATAGACGAGGCTATAACGACAATGCGAACTTAAACGAACAATGCTAAAAACGAGCGACATACTATGACATTTAGAATTCAAAAGACAATCATAAGTAGGTATCTTGACCTTGTTGACCAAGACCAAACAAGCGAGAAACAAATCATTGAACTTCTTACAACAATTGATAACTTATACAAAAGTCGTGTCTTAACTTCAAGCGACAGCTATCGACAGAAACTTGAACTCATTATATCCAACTTAGACTCTGCCCTTGTAACTCTTAAGCCTAAGCGGACCTATAAAGTATTGAAAATGGAGTTAAGCAAAGACCTGTATAAAATTCTAAAAAGCGATATTGAAGGAGTTGATTATAGCAATACAAATCTTGCTGACCTTCACAAGTTTGACAACGATAAAGAAATTATTATCAATCTTGACAACGTAAAAGCAACTTTAGAAAACTTGTTAGTTATTAAAAGGAGGCTCAATTCAGAGGTTGACTTTGAAAAATTTGTTACGGACCAACTTGCAATGGTTTTCGGCAAAGAACGTGTTCACAGACAATTTAACATTGGAGGTTTTCTTGCACTCAAAACGGACATTGACATTGGTAACGGACAAGTTGGTATTGAATTGAAAATCGCAGACAATTTAAGTGCGACAGATATGCAGCGTATGATTGGACAAGTCATTTACTACAAAAAGCGTTTCTATAATAACAATTTGCTTTTATTTATAGCAAGCAAATCATCCATCACCCCAACGACGAAAGAGTTGAAAGACTTCATTGAAGAACTTGGAACAACAGTTATATTTACTTCAGCTATCAACTTATGACAACACTACTTCGGACTGATAGACGCCAAGCTAATAACAACAGCGGCTTTATTATGTGCGAAGCACGAACATTAAAACAGTTGCAATCCAAATCCATAGCAACACGTTGCAATTTGTATGATTCTCGTTGATTGGGAGGAGCATAAACGTCATCGGGTAAAAGCGAAAGGTACAAGCCCGCTACTTGTTTAGGAATAGCCGGTTGTGTTTTTTTAGTGGGTTATCGCTTTTTTTATTGAGGGTGTGATACAAGGTGTTTATTTGTTTTGTATGTTTGTGGGGTGGGAGTGTGTAAAAGCAACTAAATTGGTTGGATATACAAACAAAAGAGGGTGGGTAGAACTTAGTTAGCGCCTATTTTGAGTAACTAACAAAATGATACAATGACAGACATATTGATTTTACAAGAGAGAATAAAAAATTCTATTCTCGTTGGAGAAAGTGATTTTAGGGAGTTTAAATCTGCATTAGAAGGGCGACCTGATAATAAAAAGCCTCGTCTTGCAAAAAAAATATGTGAAGATATTGCAGAGGCTTTGGTGGCGTTTGCGAATACAGACGGAGGAGAAATAATAATTGGCGTAGAGGACGATACCACAATTACAGGTGTGCCACATTCTGATGAAGATGTTGAAATGATGCTGAACTCACCTAAAACACACGTTTATGACGGGCAAGAATTACCAATGGTTTATAAATTAAAAGCCAACATTGAAGGAAAAGTCATTTTATTTTTTCAAGTGGATAAAGGAAGCTCTGAAATATATCAGTTACGAGATGGTAGAGTAATGCGCCGCAATGAAAAACGGCAGACTGTACCTGCTAACGTCAAAAAATTGCAATTTGACCAACAAGAAATAAAGTCAAGAGAGTATGACAGACAATTTGTTGACGGTGCAACTGTTTCGGATTTGGATATTTCATTACTACAATCTTTGGCAGACAGTTATTTGAAAGGATATACCGTTGAGAGATATTTACAGCATTTGGGTTTGGCACAATACACCACCAACGGCTTACGCCTTACGAGAGCATCTGTCTTATTGTTTGCAAAAGATATACAAAGATGGCATCCCCGTTGCCAAGTGCGTTTTATAAAAATTGCAGGCACTGAGTTATTATCAGGCGAAAAATATAATGTTATTAGTGATGAGTTTGTACAAGGTAATATTTATGAGTTGATATTCAAATCTTGGGAATCAATGCGTCCGTATTTGGCATATAAAACGGAATTTACCGCAAATGCACAATTCAAACAAAAGTTTATTTATCCCGAAGAGGCTTGTAAAGAGGCTTTAATCAATGCAATAGCACATAGAGATTACGCAGCGGAAGGGCGAGGAATTGAAATCCATATTTTTAATGACAGAATGGAAATTAAAAGTCCCGGCGCTTTACTTTCTACCTTAACTGTTCAGGACTTGGAAGCCTTAGACAACCGCCACGATTCCAGAAATGCCAAAATTGCCTACACCCTGAAAGTAAACGAAACGATGCGTGAAATGGGCGAAGGTATGAAACGTATTTTTACGCTAATGCAACAAAATGAACTTCAAAAGCCTAAATTATATTCCAATACGGTTTGGTTTACAGTAATTTTATTTAACAAATCCGATTTTACACCAATACAACAGGAGTTTTTGCGTTTGTTTTCTGATTTTGAGTTAAGCCCAATTCAAAAAAGGATTTTGATTGCGGGAATGAATGATAAGGAGTTATCACCTATTGATATTTATTCGGCTATGAATACAAACGATAGAGATACTTATGACAAAGAAGTTACCTATTTGCGGAAACTTAACCTACTTAAACAAATCAGGACAAATCCTCAAGCCTCAATGCTTTCTAAAAAGAATGGTATTAGCAAGCAGAAAATAGGGCGTTTTAAGGTAGTAATACCAAGAAAATAAAAACAGGTGCTAACATTGCATTTGTGGCAAGGCGGGCAAACGTGCTAAATTGTACTTTTGTGCTTTCTATAAACTTTGTGCGTAGGGCAAGGAAGGCGCTATTTAAGCCCGCCTGAACGCAAAGCGCAAAACCGGTTAGGCAGTAAGATAACGCCCGGCTATTGTTAGTTTGATAATGGAAACCCCCACAATTAAATTGGAAAAATTACGGTTGTGAGGGTTTTTTAGTGGGTAGGTGGTACAGGGTGTTTAGTTGTTTTGTATGTTTGTGGGGTGGGAGTGTGGGTAAATGACCGGAATGGGGGGATAGGGGAATGAAAGGGGGGGGATATATCTTAGTTCTCGGCAAGCAAATAACGAAAAAAATATATCTTGTAATGGCAGTAAAAATAAACAGAGTAAGGGTTAAAAATTTCCGTTCTCTTATGAACGTCGAAACAACTTTGGGAAATATGACTTTACTGCTTGGGACAAACAATTCAGGAAAGACTTCTTTCTTGAGAGCTCTAACAGTAGCTCTTACCTCAGATCGAAAATTTATATCGAGAGATGATTTGTTCATCAATAAAGATGGAAACTACCCAGAAAATCCCCGTGTAGAAGTTGATATAGAAATCAAACCAGTAGGAAGTGCAAGTTTTTCAATTGAATGGGCGCAAGTGTTTGGCTCTGATATCCAAATCAATCCTCAAAATGAAGAGTTTTTTGCCTACAAAACCATTGTAGATTTTTCTGCTCAACAGACCGAGGCACAAATTAAGCGATACATTATCAAAGATTGGGACTCTGGTAATGCTGACGAAAACGAGGACGTAACCGCCAACATAACAAAACTACCCTTATTCTTTATTGATGCCCAAAGAGACTTACAAGAGGATTTAAAATTTGCTCAATCCTACTTTGGGCGTTTAGCTTCTCAGATTAAATACGATGATACTCAGAGGGAACGTCTGGAGACTGCTTTAACTACGCTAAACCAAGAATCAGTTAAAAACAGTGCAGTTCTTACACACCTGAAAACTACGCTGGAAGAGTTAAACAAGACCGTTCAGACAAGGGGAAGTGGTGTGGAAATTACCCCGTTTCCAAAAAAACTGAGAGATCTTCATAAAGGTCTTAAAGTCAATTTTCAAGATGGTGGCTCAGAAACTTTCAGCTTAGAGTATCACGGGATGGGTACTCGAAGTTGGGCTTCATTACTTGGGTATAAGGCTTACGTGAACTGGATAAAACAGAAGGCAGATAATGACGGGGATTTGTTGCATCCTGTATTAGCATTGGAAGAACCAGAGGCCCACTTGCATCCAAACGCTCAAAGACAAGTATATGGTCAGTTAAAAAGTGTCACTGGGCAAAAAATCATCAGTACTCACTCACCTTATATCGCTCCATTAGCAGGATTGGAGGAACTTAGAGTTTTCTATAAAGCAGAGGATTCCACGAAAATTGCTGATTTGAAGCAATTAGTTGTATCTTTAACGCCTAAAGAAAAGCACTCTCTGGAAACTCAGATTATCAGAGCAAGGGGAGAGTTGTTTTTTGCCCGATTTGTCGTACTTTTTGAAGGGCCAACAGAAGAGGGTGCATTGCCAATTTTCGCAAAAAAACATTGGGGCTGTGAGGCTTTTGAGAAAGGTGTTAGTCTCACACATTGCAGTGGCGATGCTTATAAAATGTATATTCAGTTTCTTGAAGCATTGCAAATACCTTGGGTCATATTTAGTGATTATGATAACCCAGCAGTTCAAACAAAAGTCAACAGGATTGCCACCGATTTGAGGGCAGACATCAATAATGACAATCGGTTTATTTTACTTAACAATTCATTAGAAGGTTATCTTATTGACGAGGGGTATAGAACAGAATTTCAAAATGCGTATTTTACAATCAAAGAACCTGAATATTCCGATGAAACAAGAAAAGCCACAGAGAGAACAAGGGTAGAAAGACTTTCAGATACAGATTTAAAAAACGATAACACCGTAAAAAACTGGAAAAGCAAAATGGCTCCGATATGGGCGCAATCAATTATCGAGCATGCTAACCCAGATTTACAAATGCCACAAAAGATAAAAGACCTTTTTACCTTTTTAGATCAGAAATTATAATATTGACTTATGCCTAAACAGAGTTTATCACCAGAACAAAAGAGTATTGTTGACCAATGGTTAACAAGCGGTGAGCCTATGTTGGTGGAAGCATCTGCAGGGAGTGGTAAAACTCGTGTTTTGACGGAATCTGTCCGCCGGATAATCGAAAATTCGCCCAAAAGCAGGTCAAAAATATTGTGCTTAACTTTTACCAATAAGGCGGCCGAAGAAATGCAGGAAAGACTTAAAGATTTAAGCATGGTAAAGGATAGAACTTTTATTGGGACGACTCATGCCTTTGCTTTAGATATTATTAAATCTCGGCGGCACGAATTAGGGATAGATGAACTGCCGACTATTGTGGATAAAGAATCAGATAGAAAATCTATCATAACAGAAGTTATTTTGTCCAATCCGTTTCTATCAAGACACTACTTGAATCCAAAACCCGAAACTCTTGCAAACTTTAAGACATTGGCTCAGTACCAAACTGATTTATTAAATAAGTGCATCAACTTCATTAGTGGTAAAAAACAAAAATTAGTCTGGCTTGATAGTGAAGCAGACAGCCCACCAGGAGAGAATTGGACACCGTGTACAATTAGCTTGTATAAAGACTATAATGACCTACTTAGAAATCAAAATTTAATTGACTATGACGACATTATTCTTTTGGCATGGAAGATTTTGAATGAACGACCTGCCGTTGCCAACCTATACAGAAGAATATACGAATACGTCATGGTTGACGAAGCGCAAGACTTGAGCTTCGCTCAGTATGAGTTTGTAAAAGCCTTATGTGGAGATACTTTAAGGAAGGTTATGATGGTTGGTGACGCTAATCAAGCCATACATGGGTATGCTGGTGCAAGTAGCAAATTTATGACGGAGGAGTTCGTAAAAGACTTTAGATTAACGGAATCTCAAAAAAAGAAAATCCAATTCAATTATCGTTCTTCTGATACTGTGATAGAGCTTGCAAACGAGCTTGCAGGAATCCAGCAAAACCCAGTGGAAAGTTACTATAAAGGTACTGTGGAATTTCATTCTTTCAACGATGAAGAATCAGAAGCAAATTGGGTGCTTAAAAAATTGCATGAAATCATCGGTACAGAGGCAGAAGGATATGATGGAAAACTCACTATTGATAAGGTCGCTATCTTAGGAAGAAATAGGTTTGTTTTTAGCACCCTTATTGAAAAACTGGAAGAGGATTTAGAATTAAATGACAAGTTCTTCTTAAAAAAAGGTACGGAGATACTCGACCCTCAATCGACTACGATGAAAATTTTTGATTTGGGTACTCGGGTACTTTGTAACCAAAGGGCATACCTCTATCATAATCAACTCATTGATATTTTGGATATACCTAAAGAAACAGAGTTGTCTTTAAGTGATTGTATTGAAGGCTTAAAGACAGCCTTATCAAAGAGTAGCCTTGATTACATCCCTAAGGAGGTTTTTGATTGTCTAATTGAATGTTGGCAAAGCGTAGAGAAAGACATCAATAGGTTTCCAGATGTTTTGAATAAAATATTGGAAATCAGCCATGTCATTGAAGAAACAAACGAAAAAGATTTGCTTTATAATGATATTGAGGAATGGCAAGAAGCATGGGGTAATTATGTCCGTTCGGTATCCGCAAACTCAAAATCAATAAGTGATTTTAGAAGGTTTCTTGCAATGGGCATCACTAAAGTCCAAAATCAGCACGGACTGACACTCGCAACGGTTCATACAGTCAAAGGCTTAGAATACTATGTTGTATTTCTCGTTGGTATGGGACAAGGCACTTTCCCTGATTATAGGGCTGTACGAAAAGGTGATATAGAAGAAGAAAAAAACAATGCCTACGTAGCAGTTACCCGCGCTAAACGAGAACTATATATATCTTATCCTATGTCTAAATCGGTTCCTTGGGGTAAGCAAATGCAAGTAAAGTCCGAATTCTTTAGAAATAAGGACTTTTTCCATCAGAATGAAAATAAACCAAAATGAGAATCGTAAGACAGCCGAGAACAAAGGCTATGGTGTCCATGCCTTCTAAACGTCGGCACGGCACATAGCCAACCGTTATGCAAAATTAAAAACAAAAAAACAATGGCATACACAGGTGGAGAACTTAATGGACTGAATGGAAAATATGGAATATCTGCACCATATAAATCGGTTCCTGTAATGAAGTTGATAAAAGAACATCGTCCTAAAAGCAAGGAAGAACTATACGAGTTGATAAAGCAGCATTACGAAAATACTTGTTCGTGTGGTGTAAAAAGTCAGGGAACGGTAGAAGATTTTGGCAAGAACTTGTACGAAGCCCAAATTAAAGAATGGGGTAGATACAAGTATTCTTTACAAGAGTGTATTCAATGGGAATATGACCTTTTTGTTATACAGTCTTTAAAAGGAACGCTTGTAGAAAACAAAGCCTTATCAAAACTGAAAAGTGAATTATCAAATTACACAGTTGAGGAAGCGGAAGGGTTTGTGGACGAAGAGTTAAGAATTGATTTAATCGTTTCACAGAACGGCATTGAAAGGTGTGGAGTACAAGTCAAACCCTTAACCTTCAATTTGATGAGAGAAGGTGTAATAACATTCAACAAGGTGGCAAACGCAAAGTGGGGAAAACCTGTTTATTATCTGTTTTATGACGATAATGAAAACTTTACGAACATAGACGAAGTGTTTGAGCAAATAAAAAATTAAAATCGCTCAACATTATGTTTGCAAAAAGGCGGGCAAACGTGCTAAATTGTACTTTTGTGCTTTCTATAAACTTTGTGCGTAGGGCAAGGAAGGCGCTATTTAAGCCCGCCTGAACGCAAAGCGCAAAACCGGTTAGGCAGTAAGATAACGCCCGGCTATTGTTAGTTTGATAATGGAAACCCCCACAATTAAATTGGAAAAATTACGGTTGTGGGAGATTTTTAGTGGGCGGGTGGTACAGGGTGTTTGGTTGTTTTGTATGTTTGTGGGGTGGGAGTGTGTAAAAGCAACTATATTGGTTGGATATACAAACAAAAGAGGGTGGGTAGAACTTAGTTGGCGGTAATTAACATAAAAAACAAATCAAAATGATATTCAGAGCAATAAAATTCGTTGCGGAAGCACACGAAGGACATTTTAGAAAGGGGACGAACATACCGTACATCTTACATTTAATGAATGTGATGAAAATCCTTTGCGAAAATAATTGTGAAACCGAAGTAATTGTTGCGGGTATTTTACATGATGTTGTAGAAGACACACCGATTACTATAGAAGTAGTGGAGCGAAAATTTGGAAAGCGAGTTGCGGAAGTTGTGCAAGGAGCTTCTGAACCTGAAAAATCGGTAAAGAATTCACAATGGGAAGCAAGTTGGAGACAACGAAAACAACATACCATTAACTATCTCAGTACAACCGATAGTATTGATAAACTTTTAGTATCAGCGGCAGATAAACTTGATAACGCAAGAGCCATACTTCAAGACTATTCTGAGCTTGGAGATACTTTTTGGGAGAGATTTAATGCAGGTAAAGAAGAACAAAAATGGTACTATCAATCCTTAGCAGAAGTGTTTTTGCAACGCGGGAAAGAAATGGGAGGACCATTGAATAAAATAGCAGAACAATTAAAGGAAACTGTAAATGGTATTTTCAAATAAATCCAAGGTAAATACCGCTAACATTGCATTTGTTCAAGGCAGGCAAACGTACTAAATTGAATTTTTGTACCTTCTATAAACTTTGTGCGTGTAGAAACGGTAGTGCTGTTAAACCCCGCCCTACACAAATGCTTTTCCGTTACGGGTAAGCCTATCACAACACAAACTGACCGAAAACAATAGGATTAAAAATGGGATTAGATGTTTCTCACTTACAACTTACTTTGACCCCAAATGACAATGGCAACTTTTTTCACATTGCCGATTGGGATTTGGATTGTAATGTGCCATTGGAGAATTACGAAAAATACATCACAACAATTCATGACTTTGATTTTAGTAAATCTCTTGCGGTTATTAAGAACGAAGAGGATTTTGAAAAATTAAAAAAAATGGAAGGGTTAAGTTTGAGTAACTATATAGAAGTATTTGTTGGGGAATTCAACCAAATAATGAAAGAACGACTTTCAAAATTTATCGTAAGCCAAAAGCTTGGCTCTTTGAAAACCTTACAATTAAGATGTGAACACAACGGACTAAAATATCATACAATTTCATTTGGGCAACCTATAAAAGTTCAAGGTATTTACTACATAAACAACATTGGCTACCAAAGAAAAGGAATGAGCAACTTGTTTTATGACACATTCAAGAAACATATGTTGTGGGGAAGAAAAGAAGATTTTGAATTGGCTTATACTTGTGTTGGAGATAACTGGTATGTAAAAAACTGGGGACAAGATGCTGTAGATAAAATGAAAAAGAATTTTAGTGAAAATTTTATTGACAAGTTTGAGTTTGGGAAAAGCTTATTATGTGTTTCATTTTGACGAATATAAAAGATTAGCTGCATACAACCAAGGCTTCCTTACCTACCAAACCCAAACAATAAAGCCACTGTTGAACGAGCCCCCTGCATGATTGGGGTTGCCTTTGATTGGGAGGAGGGGGGAAATGATTATTGCGCTACAAAACCCTATTAAGGTTACCTCCCACCACCCATCGGGTTTAAGTGAGCTTAGAAACAGCTATCTACCATTTGGTTACAAGCCACCGGCTAAAGGTGCAACCCATCCACTTAGTTGAAAATTCCGATTGCCGGTATTTTCCCCCCTCATCGGGCAATTTTATCTCCATATACATACATGAGGTACCATTATTTTTGTATGTTTGTGGCGTGGCAGTAAATTAAGCTGAGCGGAATGGGGGAGTAGCGCTAACGCCGTACTTAGCGGTTGTTGGTACAACACAACTAAAAACCAAAGAGCCTACCTTACCAACCCACCCAATAACCATAATGAACAATGCAAAACATACATTAGCAAACTAACAAACAAATTAACTTTTTAAGCACCAACAATGGCTAAACAAAAACCAACAACCGAAGAACCCTTAGAAAAACAACTCTGGAAGGCTGCCGATAAACTCCGCAAAAACATAGACGCTGCCGAATACAAGCACATTGTTTTGGGGTTAATCTTCCTCAAATATATTTCCGATGCTTTTGAAGAACTCTACGCAAAACTGCAAGCCGAAGAAATAAACGGAGCAGACCCCGAAGACAAAGACGAATACAAAGCCGAAAATGTATTCTTTGTGCCCCAAGATGCCCGATGGAGTTACTTGCAAGCCAAAGCCAAACAACCCGAAATTGGGAAGTTTGTGGACAACGCTATGGATGCCATTGAAAAAGAAAACGCCTCCTTAAAAGGCGTGTTGCCCAAAGTATTTGCCCGACAAAATCTTGACCCTACCAGTTTGGGCGAACTCATAGACCTGGTTGGAAACATTGCCCTTGGCGATGCCAAAGCAAGAAGCGCCGATATTCTCGGACACGTTTTTGAGTATTTCTTGGGTGAGTTTGCCCTGGCAGAAGGTAAAAAAGGCGGGCAGTTTTATACGCCGCGCAGCGTAGTAGAGCTATTGGTAGAAATGCTGGAGCCCTATAAAGGACGCGTGTTTGACCCCTGCTGTGGCAGTGGCGGTATGTTTGTGCAGAGCTTAAAATTTGTGGATAGCCACGCAGGTAGGGTAAACGACATTTCTATTTACGGACAAGAAAGCAACCAAACCACTTGGCGATTGGCTAAAATGAACTTGGCTATTAGAGGCATAGACAGCTCACAGGTGAAATGGAACAACGAAGGTTCTTTTTTAAACGATGCCCACAAAGACCTTAAAGCCGATTTCATCATTGCCAATCCACCCTTTAACGTGAGTGACTGGGGCGGCGATTTGATGCGAACCGACGGACGTTGGAAATACGGCGCTCCCCCCACCGGCAATGCCAACTTTGCATGGCTGCAGCATTTTATATACCACTTAGCCCCAAACGGACAAGCAGGTGTGGTGTTGGCAAAAGGAGCTTTAACCTCTAAAACCTCCGGCGAAGGCGATATAAGAAAAGCCCTCATTGAAAACGGCTTAATAGACTGCATTGTAAACCTGCCTGCCAAGTTGTTTTTAAATACGCAAATTCCCGCTGCCTTATGGTTTATTAGCCGAAACCGTACCGGCAATGGCTCATCCTTACCCTTCAGAGACCGAAGCAATGAAATACTGTTTATAGATGCCCGAAACCTGGGGCATTTGATAAACCGCAGAACCCGTGAACTTTCGCAAGAAGATATTGATAAAATTGCAAGCACTTACCACAATTGGCGCAGTACGGGTGAAGCTGCGTCTTCACCCTACGAAGCGTCTTCACCCTACGAAGACATCCCGGGCTTCTGCGCCTCCGCACCCATCAGTAAAGTGAGAGAACTTGACTATGTACTTACCCCGGGCAGATACGTAGGCTTGCCCGATGAAGAAGACGACTTTAATTTTGAAGAACGATTTACCAAGTTAAAAGCAGAATTAGAAGCACAACTAAACGAAGAAGCACAACTAAACGAAATAATTGCTGCTAACCTTCTGAAAATTCAGTTTTAAAGCAATGGAATTAGATAATAATTACGCAGAAATACTTCAGCAAGCCGTTGCAGAAATAAAACAGGCTCGCCTATCCATTGCCAAGCAAATCAACATGGCTGCACATGGTGTTTATTGGAACTTGGGTAAAATACTGTCTGAGAAGAAAATCGAAAAAGGGCATGGAGCAGGAGTAGTAAATCGCTTGTCGGTAGATTTAAAAGCGGAGTTTCCAAATATGGGGCTTTCACCTCGGAACCTGTGGGATATGAAACGTTTTTACGAGTATTATGTACATGCTCCGCTAAAACTGCGACAGGCTGTCGCAGTTTTACCTTGGAAACACAACTTGCTGATTTTAAGCAAAGTTAAAAATCATCACGAAGCCCAGTTTTATGCCGAAAAGGCAATTGCCTTGGGTTGGTCTCGCGATATTTTACTTAACTACCTAAAAGCCGATGCGTACCAAAACGAAAAAAGCCTGCCCAAAACACATAATTTTAAAGAAACTTTACCTGAAATAGTAGCAGAACAAGCCGATGAAATGCTCAAAAGCTCCTATAATTTAGGCTTTTTGGGCTTAACGCAAGCGGTGCGGGAAACCGAGCTTGAACAGCGATTGATAGAAAAAATTAAACAATTTGTGCTTGAACTTGGCAAAGGCTTTACCTTTATCGGAAACCAATACCGCTTGGAATACAACCAAAAAGAGTATTTTATTGATATTTTGCTGTATCATAGAGCACTTCGCTGTTTGGTGGCTTTAGAACTGAAAATAGGAAGCTTTAAACCCGAATATGTGGGCAAAATGAATTTCTATTTGGGATTGTTAGACCGCCTCGAAAAACAAGCTGATGAAAACCCATCTATAGGAATTATTCTTTGTGCCGACAAAGACCACCTCGATGTTGAAATTGCCCTGCAAGACATCAATAAGCCTATTGGCATAGCCGAATACAAACTTTTGCTTCCCACCAAAGAACTGGAAGCTATGATTATCAATGAATTAAACCACTTTAATCAAGAAAAGGAGAACGAAAATGAGTGAGTGGAGAGAGTATAAATTGAAAGACTTGGGAGTTCTTCAACGTGGGCGTTCAAGACACAGACCAAGATACGCCTTTCATTTGTATGGGGGAAAATATCCTTTTATTCAAACCGGCGAAGTCCGTGAAGCGGGAAAATATATTGATAAATTTGAACAAACATATAGTGAGGCGGGTCTTGCACAATCAAAACTTTGGCCTAAGGGCACTTTGTGCATTACAATTGCTGCTAACATAGCAGAGCTTGGAATTTTGAATTTTGATGCTTGTTTCCCTGATAGCGTTTTAGGATTTATTCCCGATAAGCATATTGCTGATTTGGACTTTATTTTCTATACGTTAACTCATTTTCAAAGAGAATTAAAGCATATCGGAGAAGGTTCAGTTCAGGATAATATAAATCTTGGAACATTTGAAGACTTATTATTTCCCATCCCCTCCCTCCCCGAACAAACCGCCATTGCCTCCGCACCCATCAGTAAAGTGAGAGAACTTGACTATGTACTTACCCCGGGCAGATACGTAGGCTTGCCCGATGAAGAAGACGACTTTAATTTTGAAGAACGATTTACCAAGTTAAAAGCAGAATTAGAAGCACAACTAAACGAAGAAGCACAACTAAACGAATTGATTGCACAAAATCTACTCAAAATAAAACTATGAGCACACAAGATATACGCTGGAAACAACGGTTTAGCAACTATACCAAAGCCCTTCTAAAATTAGAGCAGGCAGTGGTTAAAGTAAAAGAGGATTATGCCTTAGATGAAAATGGCAAAATTGATGAAGATGATTTCTTAGATGATATTATCAAAGAAGGAGTTATTCAACGATTTGAATACACCCATGAACTTGCTTGGAATGTGATAAAAGACTTTCTGGAAAATGCCGGTAACACAAACATTTTTGGTTCAAGAGACGCCACAAGAGAAGCCTTTGCAGCAGGATTAATTGAAAATGGTGATGTTTGGATGGATATGATAAAAAGCCGAAACAAAACATCGCATACCTACAATGAAGAAACGGCAGATGAAATCTTCCTGAAAATTGTAAACGAATACACCCCGGAATTTAAGCAGTTACAACACAAAATGGAAGCGCTTAAAAACGCTAAACACTAACCTCTTTTATGAAATACGGATTGCAACAAGCCACCCTCATTGCCATTACAAAGGTATTGGCAAACTATACAGAAGTAGAAAAAGCCATTTTGTATGGCTCCAGAGCTAAGGGCAACTACCGCCCCGGCTCCGATATTGACCTCACCTTAATAGGCGAAAACCTAAACCTAACCCTCCTTCAAAAAATAGAAACCGAGTTAGATGATTTATTGCTTCCCTATAAAATAGATTTATCATTACTCAACCAAATTAAAAACCCCGATTTACTCGACCATATCCAAAAAATCGGCATTTTATTTTATCAAAAAGAAAAACCAATGAGTGAGTGGAGAGAGTATAGATTGGGGGATATTGCAGAAATTACTTCAAGTAAAAGAATTTTTTATTCAGAGTATGTTGAAGTCGGAGTTCCATTTTATCGCTCAAAAGAAATTATTGACCTGTTTAATAAACGTGAAATACAAACTGAACTTTATATAACTACACAAAGATTTAAAGAAATTGAAGAAAAATATGGTGTGCCATTAACTGACGATATTCTACTAACTTCCGTTGGTAGTTTAGGTATTCCTTACAAGGTTAAATGTGGTGATAAGTTTTATTTTAAGGATGGAAATATTACTTGGTTTAGAAATTTGGATAGAAGAAAAGTATTGCCAGATTTTCTATTTACTTGGTTATCTTCTAATGTAGGAAAACAAAAATTGGATGAAGTTACTATAGGTTCAACCCAAGCAGCTTTAACAATAAGTGGGTTGAAAACGATAGAAATTCTATTACCCGATTTAAAAACACAAACCGCCATTGCCTCCGTACTCAGCAGTTTAGACAACAAAATAGACCTCCTGCACCGCCAAAACGCCACCTTAGAAAAAATGGCAGAAACGCTCTTTAGGCAGTGGTTTGTGGATATAGATTGGAGTGGAACATTAACTGAGTATATAAAAGTGCAAGGTGGTTATGCTTTTAAAAGCAAAGACTTTAAAGAAAGTGGATTTGCAGGCGTAATCAAAATCAGAAATATATCAATGGGAATGATTGATATTACTAAAACCGATTTTGTAGATATGGATGTTGTTAAGCATTTGGATAAAAGATTTAAGATTAAAAGTGGCGATTTCTTAATTGCAATGACTGGTGCTGAAATAGGAAAAATTGGAATTATAGAGAAAACAGAAAAGGAAATTTGGGTTAATCAACGAGTTGGTAAATTGGAAGCAAAAGTGCCTTATGGTGATTTTATTGGGTATCTCGCTTTGAAGTCAAGAGAAGGTCAAGACCATATTTTAAATGCCTGTGCAGGCAGTGCACAAGAAAATATAAGTTCAACTGGAATTGAAGAAATGAGCTTTGTTACATATGATGAAGAACGTGCGAACTCATTTGGTAAAGAAGTGAAACCATTATTTCAAAAAATAATTTTTAACCAAGCCCAAATCCGCACCCTCACAGCATTACGAGATACCTTGTTACCAAAGTTAATGAGTGGGGAGATAACAGTAAAAATATAAAAACCATGAGCCCATACAATCCAAACATCCACCACCGCAGGTCTATCCGGTTAAAGGGATACAATTACGCACAGGCAGGTTTGTATTTCATTACCATTTGTTGTCAGGACAGAATTTGTCGTTTTGGTTCAGTTGTAGATGGCAAAATGATTTTGAATGATGCGGGCAGGATGGTTGAAAAATGGTATTATGAATTGGAAAACAAATTTCCCGATATCCGTTGCCACGAAATGGTGGTAATGCCCAATCATTTCCATTGCATCATCGAAAATATTGGAACCGTAGGGGCAGACCTGCGTGTCTGCCCCAATACGGACAACGTGAATGCGGACAACGTGAATGCGAACAACGTGAATACGGACAACGTGAATGCGAACAACGTGAATACGGACAACGTGAATACGGACAACGTGAATACGAACAACGTGAATACGGACAACGTGAATGCGGACACAAATCCAATAGAGGGCGAACACGTAGGTTCGCCCCTACATCGGGTGGTGCAATGGTTCAAAACAATGACCACCAACGAATACATCCGTGGCGTCAAAAATCTGGGTTGGCAACCATTTGATGGTAAATTATGGCAACGCAATTATTACGAACACATCATCAGAAATGAAACAGCCTACCAAAACATTTCGCTATACATCATTAACAATCCCGCAAAATGGGCTACCGATAAATTTTACAAGCTATGACCCGAATCACCGAAAACACCATTGAATCCTTTGCCATTAACTTGCTCCAAGAGCTTGGTTATACCTATATATATGCCCCTCATATTGCCCCCGATGCAGAAAACCCCGAAAGAGACAGTTTTGAGCAAGTACTCTTGTTAAATAGGTTGCAAACTGCCGTTCAGCAAATCAATTCCGGCATTCCGGCAAATGCACAAGCAGAAGCCATTAAAGAAATTCAGCGTATTGCATCGCCCGAACTGCTCGCCAACAACGAAACCTTTCACCGTTTACTCACCCAAGGCATTCCGGTTTCCAAACGGGTAGATGGCGATGACCGTGGCGACAGAGTTTGGCTGATAGACTTTAAAAATCCGCACAACAACGAGTTTGTGGTATCCAACCAATTCACCATTACATCAGAGGTAGTTGGCGAGCGCAGCAGAACCAAACGCCCCGATGTTTTGCTGTTTGTAAATGGTATGCCATTGGTGGTAATAGAACTCAAAAACGCAGCAGACGAAAACACCACCATACATTCAGCTTATAGGCAAATAGAAACCTATAAAGCCACCATACCCAACCTATTCACCTACAATGGTTTTGTGGTTATATCAGATGGTTTAGAAGCCAAAGCAGGTTCCATATCGGCGGGTTTTAGTCGCTACATGGCTTGGCGGTCGGCAGACGGAAAAGCAGAGGCATCGCACTTAGTCAGTCAGTTAGAAACCTTAATTCAGGGCTTGTTAAACAAAGAAACCTTAATAGACCTAATCAGGCATTTCATAGTTTTTGAAAAATCTAAAAAAGAAGATGCTGCAACAGGCGTTACCACCATTTCTACCGTAAAAAAAATGGCAGCCTACCATCAGTATTATGCGGTAAACAGAGCCGTTGAATCCACATTAAGAGCCACCGGATTTACGGTAGAGCAAGAAACGCCATTGAGCATGGTCATGGAAACGCCGGAAAGTTACGGAGTGCCCGGCGTAAAAACCCAACCCTTTGGCGACCGAAAAGCCGGTGTGGTTTGGCACACACAAGGGAGCGGTAAATCCTTGTCTATGGTTTTTTACACAGGAAAAATTGTGTTGGCTTTAAACAATCCAACCATTTTGGTCATTACCGACCGCAACGATTTAGACGACCAATTGTTTGACACATTCGCAGCCGCCAAACAGCTTTTGCGGCAAGAACCCGTTCAGGCAGACGACAGAAACCAACTGAAAGACTTATTGAAAGTGGCATCGGGTGGCGTGGTATTTACCACCATCCAAAAATTTCAACCCGAAGAAGGTAATGTATATGAATTGCTTTCAGACCGAAAAAACATTGTGGTCATTGCAGATGAAGCCCACAGAACACAATACGGTTTTAAAGCAAAAACCATAAATACCAAAGATGAAGAAGGCAATGTAGTAGGCAATAAAATTGTTTACGGTTTTGCAAAATACATGCGCGATGCCCTGCCAAATGCCACCTATTTAGGCTTTACAGGCACACCCATTGAAAACACAGACGTAAACACGCCAAAAGTTTTTGGCAACTATGTGGACATTTACGACATAGCCCAAGCCGTAGAAGATGGCGCAACGGTGCGCATTTATTACGAAAGTCGTTTAGCAAAAGTAAACCTTACCGAAGAAGGCAAGCAGTTGGTTGAAGAATTAGACGATGAATTAGACCAAGAAGATTTAACCCATACCCAAAAAGCAAAAGCCAAATGGACACAATTAGAAGCCTTAGTAGGCAGCCAAAATCGGGTAAAGAATATAGCCAAAGACATAGTGTCGCACTTTAGCCAACGACAAGAAGTGTTTGAAGGTAAAGGAATGATTGTTGCCATGAGCCGCAGAATTGCAGCCGATTTGTATGAGGCAATCATTCAACTTAAACCCGAATGGCATTCAAAAGATTTGAATAAAGGCGTGATAAAAGTGGTAATGACCTCTGCCTCTTCCGATGGCAAAAAAATTGCACAACATCATACCACAAAAGAACAAAGGCGAACCCTTGCCGAAAGAATGAAAAATCCCGATGACGAGTTACAATTGGTCATTGTTAGGGATATGTGGCTCACAGGTTTTGATGCACCCGGTATGCACACCCTTTACATAGACAAACCGATGAAAGGGCATAATTTAATGCAAGCTATAGCCAGGGTAAACCGAGTTTACAAAGACAAGCCCGGCGGTTTAATTGTAGATTATTTGGGCATAGCCGCCGATTTAAAAAAGGCATTGGCATTTTATGCAGATGCAGGCGGTAAAGGCGACCCAACCATATTACAAGAACAAGCCGTTCAATTGATGTTAGAGAAGTTAGAAGTTGTAGCGCAAATGTTTAATGAATCGCCCTACCAAAAAGGAGCTGAAAAACGGGGCGGTTTTGCTTACGAAACCTATTTTGAAGCCGATACTTCAAAAAAATTATCGCTCATACTTGCAGCCGAAGAGCATATTTTAGGTTTAGAAGATGGAAAGAAACGCTACATAAACGAAGTAACAGCCCTTTCAAAAGCCTTTGCCATTGCCATTCCGCATGACCAAGCAATGGACGTAAAAGACGAAGTTTCATTTTTCCAAGCCGTAAAAGCAAGATTGGTAAAGTTTGGCGGAACAGGTTCGGGCAAAACAGACGAAGAAATAGAAACAACCATTCGCCAAGTCATTGACAAGGCTTTGATTTCCGAAAAAGTGATAGATGTTTTTGATGCAGCAGGCATAAAAAAACCCGATATTTCTATCCTTTCCGAAGAGTTCTTAATGGAGTTGAAAGGCATGGAACATAAAAATATTGCCTTAGAAGTATTAAAAAAACTCCTGAACGAAGAAATAAAATTGAGAGCAAAAAAGAACTTGGTAAAAAGCCAAACATTTTTAGAAATGTTGGAAAACGCAATCAAAAAGTACCATAACAAAATACTTACGGCAGCCGAAGTAATAGAAGAACTCATCACCCTAAGTAAGGACATGGTAGCTATGGACAATGAAGCCAAGCAAATGGGGCTGACCGACTTTGAATATGCCTTCTACACCGCCGTTGCCAACAACCAAAGTGCAAGAGAACTCATGCAAAAAGAAAAATTAAGAGAACTTGCCGTTGTGCTTACAGAAACCATCAGACAAAACGCCTCTATTGACTGGACAATAAAAGAAAGCGTAAAAGCAAAATTGAAAGTAGCGGTAAAAAGAATACTAAGAAAATATGGTTATCCGCCCGATATGCAAATGTTAGCCACCGAAACCGTACTAAAACAAGCCGAAATGATAGCAACCGAATTAACCGCATAAAAAACCACACACAAACCAAAATACGGCAAAAGAGCCTCCTCCTTTACCGCCTTAGCAGCTTGCCGGTTTTTTTGGGGGGCTGCCGTTTACCAATTTAAGCCACTATGTAAGCTCCAAATCTGCCAATTCACTTTTTTTTATCCCAACAGATGAAACTATGAAGGAGTTATCATACATTTGCACTACCATTTTCTAAAACCAAAAATTGTTAAACATGTCTAACACCAATCACAACATTTTAATTGTAGGCGGCGGAACCGCCGGCATTACCGTAGCCGCCCAGTTGCTAAGGCAAAACAAAGCCTTAAACATTACCATTGTTGAGCCATCAGAAAAACATTATTACCAAGCTGCATGGACATTGGTAGGCGGCGGCGCTTTTGATATAAACGCTACCGTTCGTGCCGAAGCCGATTATATACCCGCCGGCGCAAAATGGGTTAAAGATTATGTAACGCAGCTCAACCCGCAAGAAAACAGCGTTACACTGGCAAGCGGTGGTAAACTAAGCTATGATTACATGGTAGTTTGCCCGGGTATTCAGTTAGATTGGCATAAGGTAAAAGGACTGCCCGAATCCATTGGCAAAAACAATGTTTGCTCTAATTACGCCTTTAATTTAGCCCCTTACACGTGGGAGTGCCTCCAAAATTTTAAGGGTGGTAACATGCTGTTTACCAACCCCAATACACCCATTAAATGTGGCGGAGCGCCGCACAAAATCATGTATTTAGCATCAGATTATTTGCGAAAGCATAACCTGCTCAGCAAAAGTCAAGTACATTACACATCTGCCGGCGGCGTAATTTTTGGCATTAAATCTTACGCCGATACCCTAAACAAGGTGATTGAGCGCTACCACATCAAAACCCACTTTTTTCACAACTTAAAAGAAATACGCCCCGATAAAAGGGAGGCTGTTTATGATATTCTTAAAGACGGACAACCGGTAGATGAGGTGGTAATGCCCTACGATATGATACATATAACGCCACCTATGAGCGCCCCCGATTTTATTAAACAAAGCCCCCTTGCCAATGCCGCCGGCTGGATAGATGTAAATAAAAATACACTCCAACACGTAACCTATGCCAACGTATTTGGCATTGGCGATGCTACCGGCACACCCAATGCAAAAACCGGCGCTGCCATACGCAAACAGGCTCCCGTATTGGTGCATAACCTGCTCAGCCTGATTAAAAACGGCACAATAGAACAGGCAAAATCTTACGATGGGTATGCATCTTGTCCTATTGTTACGGGCTACGGTAAATTAGTGTTGGCAGAGTTTGACTACAATAATAACCCCACCCCCACTTTTGCCCCGTTTATAGACCAAACTAAGGAGCAATACAGCATGTGGCTCATGAAAAAATACGCCCTGCCTTTTATGTATTGGGAACTCATGCTCAAAGGTTTGGCATAAAACAGCCTGTTGCAGTTTTTGCATGTGTACAGCATACTTGGTTAAAATACTTGTAACTACTTACCTTGCCTTTTGGGCTTTAGCTAAATTTCTTGTTTTAAACGCAACAACTATCGGCGAAACAGAGGTAATGCCCGGAGTAGGTAAATACTAACAGTTTGAGCCCGAAATACGCGCGATGCCATGTGTATTTGCCGAAAAAAAGCGGCAAATCGGATTGTTGTTTGCTTTCTTCTAAAAAAAACCCGATGAACACAGCAAAAAAAGTAGAAGAACCCAAAAAAAAATGACAACTTTACGCTTGCTTATTAACTTTGTCTGTGAAATTTAAAACTCCGGTACTATGAGCCAGCGTTACCCTTTATTTACGTTTTTGTTAACCGCGCTTTTACTGCTTGGCACAAGCGCCCTATTGCGCGCAAACAACATTTTGTACTCATCTAACTTTAACACCTGTTCAGGCTTAGTAACATCGGGCTGGGCTACCTACTCTGTGCCGGCAGGAGCAACATGGACTTTGGGTACGCCAACCAACCCCAACGCATCGGGCACTTCTATAAACGGAACCTGTTTTGTATTTTTTGATGACCAAGCTATGGGAGCTAATGCTCTTGCCAATGGTGTAAGATTGCGGTCGCCGGCTATCAATACCACTGCCTATGCTAAAATAACCCTCGAATTTGACCTGCATTTTCGCAAACATGAGGTACTTAACTCTTCGCTCGAAGTATATGTTTCATCGAGCAGTACCACCTTTTCGGGTAATCCGGTGGCTGTTTATCGCGAAAACGTAACAGGTACTTTATTTAACCAAAACGCTCATCAGGTTATCGACATTTCGGCTTTCAGAAATACCAATACCTATGTTTGGTTTTTGTATAAAGATGGCGGCGGACAATCATGGTGGGCAGGAATAGACAATTTTGAGGTAAAGGGCACTTCAAGCGTTACCTGCACCAATGCTGAAACTTTAACCGCCGGCAGCGCCAACTGCTTAAGCGGCGCTAATACGCTCAATAGTTTTAACGGCGCATTACCCTCCTGCGTAGCCAATACCGATGGGGCAGTTTGGTATAAGTTTACCGCTCCTGCTAATACTGCCACCCTTAAAACCAACGCTGCTTTTAACGATGTAATTACCATATTCAGCGGCTCTTGCGCAGGCTTAACCGAAATAGCGTGTAATGATAAAGACGTACATGGATTTACCGGCGAAACCCGATACCTTACCGGACTTAGCGCCGGCACACAGTATTACCTTCGGTTGAGCGCTAAAACCGGCGGCTTTGGCGCTTACCAGGGCAGTTTCTGCCTTGAACTGACAGCCGGCGGCAGCAACCCCACACCACCGGCAAACGACCTTTGCTCAGCTGCTATTCCTATAACACTGAATGCCACCTGTACGCAGGGGGTAAATACCCACGCCAATATGGAAGCCCCATTACCCTCACTAAATAACCGTGCCGACCACTCTATTTGGTACTCGTTTACCGCTCCTGCATCGGGTAATGTGCGGATTACCTCCGGCGCTAATTTTTCTGAATCACTTGCTTTGTTTACCGGCAACTGTGCTTCGCTCACCGAAGTGGCATGTAATGACATGGGTAAGGAACTCATTGCTACCGGTTTAACTGTGGGTGCGGTTTGTTACTTACAAGTGAGCAGCAATTTTAACTCGGTTTCGGGTACCGTTTGTGTGCGAGCAACTGCCCTGCCCACCACACCCACCAACGATGCCTGTGCCAATGCTGCCTCATTAACCGTAGGCGCTACAGATTGTACCCAAGGCAGTAATGTAATGGCTACTATGGACGGACCAACCCCCGGCTGCGAAATTTTTCCCGATGCTTCTATCTGGTATAAATTTGTTGCGCCGGCATCGGGTCAAGTACGTATCAGCACCGGCGCCGATTTTAACCATAAACTTGCTGTCTATTCGGGCGCTTGTGGTAGTTTTACCCAGTTTGCCTGCATTGACAACCCCGACCGTTGCAGCGCTCCTGTATTACTTACCGGGCTTACCGCAGGCGCTACTTATCACTTGCAGATTTCTTCTGCCAAAAATTCGTTTGGGTATATTTACGGCAATGTATGTGTGCGGATAACCAATGGCAATGTTACGCCCGTAAAAGCTAAGGTAAAAGCGTTGTTAGAGGGCGCTTACAATGCTACTACCGGCGCCATGAACACCACCCTAAACACATTAGGCATTATTCCTACCAACCAGCCTTACAACCAAGCGCCATGGAACTACAACGGCACAGAGTGTGTAAACATGCCGCCTGCCACTATGGTAGATTGGGTTCTGCTGGAACTAAGAAGCGCATCAAACAGCAATACTGTTATAGACCGAAAAGCAGTCTTATTACTTACCGATGGCAGTATTATTGACCCCAATGACGATGGCGTTACATTTTTAAACGCACCGGCAGGCAATTATTTTATAGTAGTGCGCCACCGAAACCATTTAGCCGTAATTAGTGCGGCAGCTACTGCCCTACCCAATACTAATACATACAGTTTTAGCGGAGCAGCTACACAAGCTATGGGGGCAAATCAGCTTAAAAATATAGGTACGGGTATTTTTGCCCTTCATGCCGGCGATTTTAACAGCGATGGCATCATCTCTGTTGCAGATTACAACCTGTTTACTACACAAGGCAGCGGGCTCAACAACTACTTTACCACCGATGCCAACCTTGACCGAAATGTTACCATTGCCGATTTCAACTTATACCAACCCAATGCCAGTCGTATTGGGGTATCGCAAATAAGGTATTAAAACAATAACCGGCTAAAAGCATTCCAATAGCGTAAAACTCACCTCTTACGCTATTGGAACTGCCATAGCAGCGCCAATAATACCGGCTTTATTGAGCAGAGCGGCAGGTATAACGGGTGTAGGGCAGGTAAGTTGGCTTTTGAAGCGGTTAAACTCTTTACTGGCGCCACCACCCAAAATAATCAAATCGGGGTAAAACAGTTTGTAAAGTTGGGTTAAATAATGGTCAAATCGGGTTCCCCAGTCTTTCCACGATAGTTTTTGCTTCTGCCTAACAGAGTCTGCCGCATATTTTTCGCCCACTTTTCGGTTGTCTAAAATAATATGTCCAAATTCAGTATTAGGCACCAATTGTCCGTTTATGAACAAAGCAGTGCCTAAGCCGGTGCCTACGGTAACAATAACTACCACGCCGGCAGTATTTTTGCCGTTACCAAATTGCATTTCGGCTATGCCGGCAGCATCGGCATCATTGAGCAGGTTAGTTGGGCAACCGGTGGCTTTAGCAAATAATTTATCAAACTGTACGCCCACGCATGATTTATCTAAATTGGCAGCGGTAAGCACTTTACCATGCTGCACCACACCCGGAAATCCGCACCCAATTTTACCTGTCCAGTGAAAATTATCGGCTACTTCCTGCACAACCTTTGCCAGCGCTTCGGGGGTAGCCGGTTTAGGCGTTGCCACCCTAAACCGGGCAGAAATCATTTCGCCGGTTGTAATATCCACCACAGCGCCTTTTATACCTGTACCGCCAATGTCTATACCTAAAACTTGTTGGGTTGAACCTTCCATAGTTGTTGAAATTTTAAACGGCGGTAAATATACTAACTCTCTGTTAAAAGCAGTTAATATACTCTCAAACTACTCTCAATTTGGACTTTTAAAGTTTTTGGCTATGCAAAAATTCGGGCATTTTATTTATCTGCTTCTCATATCGGGCGTTGTCATTGCCTGCACTTATCCTAACAACGAAACTACTACCGGTTCTAATAAGACCAAAGAAGAAACTGTATTGTTTGACACCAAAACAGGCAACAGTATTATAAACCCGAATAATTTTGATGTAGCATTGCTATCCGATTTGCTGCTGGCAGAACTGAATAAACTCAGAACCGGTAAAAAACTTGCCCCGCTTGGTTCCGATAATACCCTAACCAAAGCCGCCCAAGACCAAAACAGTTACATAACCGGTATAGGTAAACTATCGCACAACCAACCCACTCCTAAAAAAGAAACAGTAGGTAAACGCGTAGATTTTTACGGCGGTGATTTTGATATGGTTGGTGAAAATGTGCAACTTTGGGGGTTTATGGTGGTTACATCGGGCAAAAAAACCGATATTGAATATACCACCTACGCCGAGGCAGCCAAAGGATTGCTCGACAATTGGGTTTCGTCTAAATCGCATTATGAAAATTTGGTGCGCAAAGAGTTTAGGTTGGTGGGTACCGCCATACAATTCAACAAAAACAAAACCGGTTTGTATGCCACACAGGTATATGCTTCTGATGGCAGATAGTAGTGGTTAGTGGTTAGTGGTTAGTGGTTAGTAATTAGTGGGTAAATTCATAACTCATAACTCATAACTCATAACTCATAACTCATAACTTTCTCCGTTTTTCACTCTTCACTTTTTTTAAACGCCAGCACTCTGTTGCCCGATGTGCGGAAGGCATAGGCATTGGGAAAAATCTGCTTAAAAGTGCTGCGGTAAAAATTGTTAGCTGTTCGTTCCAAATCCTGATGGTTTACCATAGTATTGTAAAGCAGTAAACCATTAGGTTGTAACCGTTTTTTGAGGAGTTCTAAAAATTCGGCGCTTCTGAACTTTGAGGGCGTTTGGGTATCAATAAAAATATCCATAGCAATAAGGTCATACAATTGGGCGTCGTGCGCTACAAATTCAAAGGCATCGGCACAAACAAAATCAATATGTTGCAGCAGTTCGGGCGGCAAAAACTGCCTGCTTAGGTTAATAACCGCCTCATCTATATCAACGGTAACAAACCGGCAGCGTTGGTTAAAATGATAGTAAAGCATAAAAGGTACGCTGCACAAACCGGTGCCCAAAACCAACACGTTGTTTAGTTGGTGGTTGCTCATGTTCAGTTTGGTAAAGGGTGTATGAAAGGTGTCGTAAAGGTCTTCGTAAGAGTACGTTGAGTTATCAGAGTCTAAGCGTAACCTGCCGCGGCTTAGTCGCACTTCTAAAACCGGATTAAGTTTACTGGAAGTTTTTGCCAGCAGTTGCGGATACAAGTAACTGAGTAAGAACCTAAAGTACGAAATTTTAACCGAATGAGGTAATTTACCAATCATATACACAGGCATTAAGGGGGCAATATTAGCAAAATTACCACCGAAACTGCCATTTTTACCAATAAAAAAACAACTTAGTTGGTAATATGCCCCGAACACCGTAATTTTGCCCGCCGGTTTAGAAACGCATAATTTTTTAAATGTGTTGTATTGCCGGAAAACAATCGGGTAATTATTTAAAATATCATACAAAAACAGTCTATGTCATTCCTTTACCTCGTTCCGGTGGTAGTATTGTTGGGCTTTGTTTACATGTTCCTTCGTTCTGCCTGGATTAGCAAGCAATCGGTAGGTACCGATGAAATGGACCGAATCAGCAAGTTAATAGCCAAAGGCGCTATGTCGTTTTTAAAGGCTGAGTATCGGGTATTGGGCATATTTATTGCCATTGCCACTGTATTATTAGGCGCGCTTAGTTTAACCGATGCCAATTCATCGTTGTTTATTATGCTTGCCTTTGTGGTAGGCGCTGTATTTTCGGGCACTGCCGGGTTCATAGGCATGAGGGTAGCCACCCTTGCCAATGTGCGCACGGCACAGGCAGCCCGCACCAGTTTATCAAAAGCTCTTGATATATCGTTTGCCGGCGGTACCATTATGGGCACGGGCGTGGTATCATTGGGTTTGCTGGGTTTAACCCTCTTATACCTTTTATTCAACTACCTGTTTAACCAAACCGGCACCGATGCCGAAATGATGCGCGTGCTCAACGTGCTAACCGGTTTTTCGCTGGGCGCTGAAAGCATTGCCCTTTTTGCCCGCGTGGGCGGCGGTATTTACACCAAAGCTGCCGATGTAGGAGCAGACCTTGCCGGTAAAGTAGTAGCAGGTATTCCGGAAGATGACCCGCGCAACCCCGCTGTTATTGCCGATAATGTGGGCGATAACGTGGGAGACGTAGCCGGTATGGGCGCAGATTTGTTTGGCTCTTATGTAAGTACTGTTTTGGCTACTATGGTATTGGGCGTATTGGTAAAAGCTGACCAAAACGATAACAGCTATGCCGCTGTAACCCTGCCCTTGCTCATTGCTGCTATTGGTACGTTGTTTTCTATGGCTGCTTTTTTTGTGGTAAAGGTAAAAGAAGGCGGTAACCCACAGGCCGCCCTTAACCGTGGCAACTTGGTAGCCATTGTGCTTACTGCCATTGCCTCTTACTTTGTAATTACCAACGTACTGCCCGAAACCTGCCAAGAATTTAAAAAGACTGCCGATGGTGCCTTGGTATTGACCCATACTTATGCCAGCATCAACATCTTTTTTAGCGTGCTGATAGGCTTGGCAGTAGGCGGGCTCATAAGCGTAATTACCGAGTACTACTGCGCTATGGGCAAACGCCCTGTGTTGAGTATTGTAAGACAGTCGCTATCCAGCCCGGCTACCAACATTATTGGGGGTATTAGCATTGGTATGGAAAGCACTGCATTACCCGCCATTGTTTTAGCATCGGGCATTGTAGGCTCTTATATGGTAGGCGGTTTATTTGGTGTAGCCATGGCAGCGGCAGGTATGATGGCTACTACCGGTATTCAGTTAGCCATTGACGCATTTGGACCCATAGCCGATAACGCCGGAGGTATAGCTGAAATGAGCGGACTGCCCAAAGAAGTGCGCAAAAATACCGATGTGCTTGATGCCGTAGGTAATACTACCGCCGCCATTGGAAAGGGTTTTGCCATAGCCTCTGCCGCTCTTACTGCCTTAGCTCTGTTTGCCGCCTTTATGGAAATTACCCACCTTGAAGAATTAAATATAGCCGACCCCAAAGTGCTGGGCGGTATGCTGGTTGGCGGCATGATTCCGTATCTTTTCTCTTCAATGGCAATTAGCGCCGTAGGACGTGCCGCCGGCGCTATGGTACAGGAAGTAGCCCGCCAGTTCCGCGAAATTAAAGGATTGCTTGCCGGCGAGCCGGGCGTTTCTGCCGATTACGAAACCTGTATTACCATCTCTACCCAAGCCGCCATACGCGAAATGATGTTGCCCGGCTTAATGGCATTAGTAGTGCCTACGGTAGTGGGTTTTGCCTTTGGTCCTGCCGTATTGGGCGGTTTGCTTGCCGGTGTACTCGTATCGGGTTTGCTCTTGGCTATGTTCCAGTCAAACGCCGGCGGCGCTTGGGATAACGCCAAAAAATCGTTTGAAGCAGGCGTTGAAATTAACGGACAAATGTATTACAAAGGCTCCGATGTGCATAAAAACTCCGTTGTAGGTGATACCGTAGGCGACCCCTTTAAAGACACCAGCGGTCCGTCTATGAACATCCTCATTAAACTCACTATGATTATGGCGCTCATTATTGCGCCTTATATTGCCTAAAAAAACAGGGTGCAAACCCCGTATAAACGGTAAAATCCGAACCAGTTTGTTCCGTTTGCGGACTGATTTAGTCGGGTTTTACCGTTTTTTCATTTTTTTAAAAGGAATTTATTCATGGTTTGTGGAAAATTTGAAAGAACCACGTAATTTTACCTCCCCGAAAAACAAAACCCTCCCGGCAGTTGGTATTCGGTAGGCAGTAGTGGCTACTAAACCCATTAGAAATTCGTAATCAAAACAATCCCGAAATCACACCCAATAGAGCCTTTGTTTTTCAAAAATCTGTGCAAATCAGCCACATGAGTGTTATCTGTGTGCTAATGGCTGCCGGATGTGGGTATTCAGTAGTGGGTAGTGAGGAGGGGGTACTAAGAATGAATAAATAATTTGCGCCTTTGCGAGAAACAAAATCAGAATGGTAATTCATAATTATTTTCAAAAATCTGTGCAAATCAGCCACATCAGTATTATCCGTGTGCCACAATTGATTAATCACCTTGCAAACACCCAAGCAGATACAATTTCACCAAAATAAAACACGTTTATTGTTGTATCCAATGCCTGAAAAAGACTAACTTGCCTATTATGAAATCTGCAACCTTTTTTTTTATGATTGTACTGCTTGTAATAACACAAGCAGCGTTAGTAGCCCAACAAACCAATGTAAAAGGGCTGGAAGGTTATTGGCGAATGAAAAATGCCGCCGAGCTAACCGAAAACAACAGTTTGATGCTGCTATTAGCTCAAACCGATGTTGCCTTTGTCGGTACTTTTAAAAGAACCGAAACGCAAACATCAGAACTAACCGGACTGATTTATGAAGGCAATATTGTAACGGCAGTAGAAAACAGTTCACTGCCCCAGAAAAATGTGTATAGCGGTAAAATTATGCCCAACGGAACTATAGTTGGCACTTTTTATAGCGCAGCTACCAACATAACCGGCGAGTTTATGTGGGAGCGGGTTTGCGATGGTGGTGGTAATCCGGTAAACGGATATGCCACACCCTGTGTGCAGATGCAAACCTATACTACCCGAACAGTGAAGGAACTTCGCCAAGTACCCGATACTACCGTTTGGGTGGGCGAGCCCCGAAACGAAAACATTCCGCTTTTGCAAGGCTCTGATTACATACCACCCGGCGCTATTTATGCCGGTCATATTAACTTAGATGCTATGGTTACCTATCGTACCGTAGAGGTGGAGGTGCCCATTGCCGAACCCGTAACCGGCATGTTTAAATACAATGATGAGCAAATCATAAAAGGTACGGTAATGCCTGTAACCACTTTTTCACCCGACCCCAATAAACCTAAAAAGGGATTAGAAATTTGCGACCCCGGCACCGCCAACCCCAACGCACCAAAAACACCTGCCGAAAAAGGTATAACGGTTAAAGAGGGCAGTAATACCTACCATATTGTAGGTAAGGGTGAAACCATGTATGCTATTGCTAAACATTACGGCACCACCATTGAACAATTAGCCGAACTAAACGGCAAAGAATGTGAGCGCATTAACATAGGCGAAAAACTGCGGGTTAAATAGCGGATACTTACTTTTACTGTATTTGCTTGCCTACATTAACAACAATTCACTTATCGCCTATTTTTATCTGTTCAGGCATACGCCATTTAATAATGCCAGAAGAAAAAATGGTTAGCCCGCCAATCAGAAAAATAGCATACTCAATGCCGAGCAAGTCGGCTGTGATACCCGAAATTACAGCGCCAAAAGCATACCCTAAATCTCTCCAAAGGCGGAATGTGCCAATGCTTTCTGCTCTTTGTTTTGGGGTGGTGGCTTGTGCAATAGTGGCTAAAAATGTTGGATAAACCAATGCCGTACCCAAACCCAGTACTGCCGAAAGTGAAGCCAAAATATAAAATTGACTGCTAAACGGAATAAGCAAAATGGCCATGCCTTGTAGCAACATGCCCCAAAAAAGCATTGCCTTTTTATCATAATGGTCAGACATTTTGCCGGTAAACAATTGCCCTATACCCCACACAGTTGGATAAATGGCGGTTATAATGCCTGCATTTTCATTGTTGTAGTTTAACGATACCAAAATAATGGGGAGCAACCCCCAAATCATTCCATCATTGAGGTTATTAACAAGCCCTGCCTGCGTTACAGAACTCAATGTTTTGTTTTTAAAGGTTGTTTCCATAAATACATGCTCAAGCTGTGCAGTTTTATTAGTGGAGCTTTCTTTATGCACAAAAACGCCGGTATCTTTTACCCACAAAGCTGTAATAATGAAACCGGCAATTGCCAAAAAAATCCCTATATAAAACGGATAGGGCGTAAGTCCATAGTGGTTGGCTACATAACCGGTTAAAAATGCTACTAAGCCAACCGAAAAATAACCTGCAAACTCGTTTAAGCCCATTGCAAAGCCACGGTTTTTCTCGCCAACCATGTCAATTTTCATAACCACAGTGCTGCTCCACGTAAACCCCTGACTTATCCCTAAAAGCACGTTGGCAAAGATTACCCAGCTCCAACTTGGTGCATAAATGAGCATAAAAGGAATAGGAATGGCAATGAGCCAGCCAAACAACAAAAGATTCCTCCGCCCAAACCGGTTGGCAAGTCGTCCTGTATAATAGTTAGCTAATGCTTTTGTAATTCCAAATGCGGTAATAAAGGAAAGCATTGCTGTTTTTGAAGCCACACCAAATTCTAACTCGGCAAATTGCGGAAAAATGGTGCGTTCCATGCCAATCATTCCGCCTACAAATGCATTCACAATTACTAAAATGGTAAACTGTTTCCAGTTTTCTTTCAGCCCCAGTTGTATGTTTTCTGTCATTGAAGTCTAAACTTATCAAATGAACAAACTTTGGCTTCGCCATTCACAAACAATGTGACAATTGTAACACTTGCTACACTTTTATAAAACAGCGTTACAATTTTTACCGAAATCCCTTCATGAGCAGGATTTGTGTAGGCGTACTAATACGAACAAGATAAATGCCCGATGCCGTTACTGTTGTTTCAACAGGCAACACTGAACTGCCCGAGGCTATAACTGTTTGCAAGCCATACAACTCTTGCCCTTGAAGGCTAAACACGGTTATGGTGGCAGGTTGGGCAGCATGAGGGTTATACAAATGTAGCCAAAATAGGTTACTTTTGGCAGGGTTGGGGTGCAAAGCAGCGGTAATACTCCCCTCCAAATAAGGCTGAACACCCACCGGAAACTGGGTGCCTGTAATGCGGATATTGTCAATCATGAGCCAGTTGCCGCCGGCGGTGGTGTTTCTGAAAACAAGTTGTATGCCTTGCCCGGCATAAGCGCTCAGGTCAATTGTTTCGGTACGCCAATGGGAAGCATTTTGCGGAGTAGGGGTGTTTCGGGAGGCAAGCGTACTTCCCGATTTTCGGTACAGTTCGGTATAGGGCGGGCTGCAAGTGGTGGTAGCTAATACACTAAGTTCATCAGCTTTTCCATTCGAAAACCGGTAACTTACATCAAACTGCAATTGTGCATCGGAAAAGTTGCGCAAATCAATATTGGGTGAGTAAAGTTCGTCTATGCTGCCCTCCACTTCAAAATAATCGCTAAAATCGTTTTTTACTGCCATCACTCCGCCAATGGAGCCATCGGCGCAAACGGCTTCTTGTATCTGCTGCCAGGGTACTGCGTTAGCCTGGTCATAGTGGCTCCAGCCGGTTTGGGGGTAGGGGTTAGTAAAGGTTTCGGTAATAGGGGCGGATATGCCGGCTCCTACGGTAACCATTTTGGTAAGCGTGTCGGTTTTGGGGTAAGAATCGGGCTGATTATTAGGTAGGTAGGTAAAAATTTTGAGTTCGTTCAAACCTTCGGGCATTTCGGGCACACCTAAAAAAATGTAATCGGCAACTTGCCCAGGTAGCAAAGAGCCAGTCCAGTCTAACACATCGGGAGCAGTTTGTCCGTTTAAAGCGTATCCAATTTTTACCGTATTTACCTCATTCAGTCCGTTGTTTTTAATACTTACAAAAATAGGCACAAAGGTAGAAAAACAGTAACTGCTGTAGGGTTCGTTTATGGCAACTAATTTAATATCGTTGTTTTCAATGGGCTGGCAGGCTGAGGAGTTAAGTATAGCCGGGCGCATAATGTGCATGGCGGCATGTGCGCGGTTGGCTTGGCCTTGGGTAAACATGTTTTGGCAGTTGTCGCCGGCATAGTCCATGTAGTTCATATATATATCGCTCACATTACCGCATGTGGAGTAGGGGAAAGTGTGGCAATTAAAATTAGCTTCTTGTTGTGGTGGTGTATCTTCTACAAAATCATCGCTGCAGGCAGCGCCATCGCTGCTGTTGAAGGGGTGGTAGAGGTTAATCCAGTGCCCCACCTCGTGGGTCATGGTGCGCCCCAATCCGTAGGGTAATGCGGCAAGCCCGGGTTTACCAAAATACTCATAGTCGCAAACAATGCCGTCCACGTTTGGGTCGGCACCGGGCAAATAGGCAAAAGCCAGTACACCACTACTGTTGTCTAAGTTAATCACCCAAACATTGAGGTACTCATCGCGGTTCCAGATGTTTTTACCGCCTTTGCTATCAAAGTGCATACGGGTAATAACCTCGTAATTGTTGCTATTATAGGGGAACTGTGCAACATTGGTATAGGTGCGGGTAATGCCGGTAGTGGGGTTGCCTTGTGGGTCGTGGGTGGCAAGGCAAAACTCTATGCGCATATCGGCAGCAATTGGTTTAAAAAAATCGGGCGTATTGGTAGTATCTTCGTTCATACGCCTGAAATCTTCGTTCAGTACTGCCATTTGGTTGTAAATTACCGAATCGGGCAGATTTTGCTCATCGGTATTATACAAGATATGTATAACAGTGGGAATGGTAATGATGGGGTTTTCACCGGTTCGATTAGGATTGTTTAGGTAATCTTGCATGCGACGCTCGGCTTGGTTTTGCCGGGTTTGCAGGGCTGTGTCGGCTTGTTTGGCTAAGCGCATTACAGCATCACTGCCACAGGGTTCGGGCTGTGCTTGTAAAAAGAGGGATGCAGCGAGTAGCAATGCCCAACAGAAAAGCAGGAATTTTGCCATACAAATGAGATAAGACTTGGTTTACTGATGATGAGTACGGTAAAGGTAGGTATAAAGCCTTGTTTTACCAAAACCACCGGCAGAAATTTACATAATGGAGTATTTGGGCAGGGGTAGTTGAGTGGAGTAGGGAAGTGGCGCTACAAATAGTGACTATTAGGGTTGAAATACGTCAAAAAACAATGCAAATTAAGCAATTAAGTTGCTATGTTTGCGCTGTAATTGAAAAAAGCATAACCAAAAATCTGTAAGATATGAAGAAGCATTTTTTTACCTTTTTTGCCTTGTTTTTAGTATTTATTGCCCTTGATACAAAGGCACAAAGCATTAAATTGGGTTTGGCGGCTACTCCGGGCATCAGTTGGATGCGTTATAACGATGGCCAGGGCAATACGGATGGGTATAACAAATTAGGTATTAACTATGGGTTAATAGTTGATTTGGGGTTTGCTGATCGGTATGCTTTGTCAACCGGGGTTTTTGCTGAGCATGGGGGTGCAAAAGTAGAAACTGTTTTGGGTGATGTAAACACCAAGTTAACCTATGTAAACATTCCGGTTTTGTTAAAGATGAAAACCAATCAGTTTGGCAAATTTACCCCGTTTGGTCAGGTGGGCGTAACACCCGGCGTTGCTGTTAGCCGAAAAGTTGATGACATAGATGCCAAAGACGGGTTTGGCTTGTTCAACGTGTCATTAACTGCCGGGGCAGGTACGGAGTATGAATTGGGCGGAGGCACCAGCGCTTTTGCCGCATTTCATATAGACAACGGTTTGGTAAATGTAGGTAAAGATACCGGCGATGGTAAAATTACCAAATCATTTGCCGGCTTGCGGTTGGGTATCTTTTTTTAATTTAATGGTATATGGGAAATAGCCTATACCGCTAATCATTACCTACCAACAACCCGCAATTAGTTGTTAAGCCGCAGGAAAGCCTTCATCCACCTATCGGGAATAATATCATTGCAGGCTGTTTCGTAATCTGAATAAGAGCAGGGAGTAAGCACTCCTGTTTGTTTATTGGCAGTTGTTTTTATGGTGGGTACGTTCATCCACCATCTACCCGTTTTTTTGCTTTTGTAGAAAGCAATTTCGTGGTCAGGATCTTTAAAGTTAACGATGTATTTCAGGTAATCGCGTTTATTGCTTTCATCGGGTAGCTCGTGTTTACGGTTCATAACACCCTCGGCAAAAAACCAAATCATACTGGCAACTAAGCGGGCGGTGAGTTGTCGGGTATCGTGCTGGGTGGGGTCGAACTGGTAAAACCCGATGGAGGTAACATGGTCGCTAAGTCCTATATATCGGGCAATACGGCAGGCTTCTTCGCTCCAGAATCCGTTGGCAGAGAGCGCTAAGGCTGCCGGTGCATCAGTTAGTTTTATGCAGCTCATATCAATTGAAACCAACTGTGCATGGCGCACCAGTGGCTCAACGTCTTCAATATGGTCTCTTATTTCGCCAAGGGTAAAACACTCAAAATGAAGTTTTTCGAGCGTATTTACCATTTCGGGGTCGGTTAGATAGCGTTGATAACCTATTTGGGTAAATCCTGACAGGTTAGGCTGTTGGGTAAGAAGTGGGTACAAGAAAGTATCAGCGCTGAGTAGGTTATCGGGAGTGGAGGGGTGGGTAAACAGGTCTATTTTTTCATCAAAAACCACCACAGACGTTTGCTGTTCAACCTCAGCATGACCCTGCATTTGGGCATAGGTTATATCGTGTGTGCCTCCCAATATAATGGGTATTACCCCTTGTGCAAGCAAATGAGCCACCACCTTGCTAAGGGCAAAATAGGTATCTTTTTGGGTATTACCGGCGGTTATGTTGCCTAAGTCTGCTAATTTAAAGTTAGTTTCCCAGTTGTAAAAAGTGTAGAGTTCTTTTCTGATGGCATCGGGCGCTAAATGGCAAAAACTGTTGCCGTTGCGGTCTTCCTGCACACCCACAATTGCCATTTTTATACCCTTAAAATTAGTGGGCAGTTTGCTGCCGGCGGTATAAGCGGTTACTATTTTACCCCACTGATTAGCGCTGAGGGTATTTTTATTGGGTAGTACTTTGGCAGGAAGAGGAGTTAGGTAGTCTTGAATCATAAACCAAGCAGCAATAGATTTGAAGGTGGACTTTTCAATAAAGGGTGCAAGGTATAAAAATGTGTGCTTATAAACAACTGCACCGGCATCTGCCACTCAAATTGCACTAAGTTTATTCCGTGGTAACCGGTATTTGTTTGGGTGTAATAATGGGTTCTTCCACATGCTCTTTCTGCATACGGGGTTGAACAGATTGTTTGTTTTTTTCTTTGGCAATGTATTGCTTAACTTCTACCATTGCGATTACTTTAATTGATACATCAACTGCCTGTAGGTAGTTATCGTTTTCGAGGCAAATGTAACAGGTTTTAGCGGGGGCTTTGTTAAATTTCCCATAACCGCCTTTGCCTTTTCCCCAATCCAATGGGGTAATTTTTTGCTTTTTCATAAACAAATCAGCGCCGGTAGCATCGGTAAGGCAGTAATAAATATCTTCGCCGGTATTGGGTATGGCTAAGTTGGTTACTAAGCCGGTAATTAAACCGCCTAAGGGGGAGTACATGCCTATTACCCCTTGTGCAAACTTACCTACTGTTTGTATGTTTTCATTCCAAATATTGGCGGCTTCTTCGCCTACGCCTATCCAGTATGCCCAACCTACCAGCTCCCGGGTTTTGGCTTTGCTGTAAAGATTTTCGGGCAAATCGGCTTTAAAGCAAACCCTGTTGCCATTGCTCCAACTTGTTTTGGCAAATACGCGCTGCTGTTTGTCAAACACCACCACCTCTTCTTGCGCCGATTTTTTAAATTCCCAACTTTCCTCTTTATTATAGAGTGTATCGTAACCCAAAAGTACGTTTTGCGGGGTTACTGTGTAGGTGGTGTCGTAAGAGGTTATCCAGCGCACTTGGGTGTTAAATTCTATCATTTCATCGGAAGCGGGTATTCGGTTAATTTTTATGTGGCAGACCCGCCCTTTTAAAACCTGACCGTTTACAAACCTGAATTTATATACCGCTTTTCTGTTTGCAGTTATTGTTTTGTTTTCGAGTTTTGCTGTTTTTACGTCAGCAAACCTAATTTGCCCAGGAAATTCTTCTATCTCTACCTGTGTGAGTTCTTTACCTTCTTCTTCCCAAAAGGTAAAATGTATTTGGTCGCCTTTGGCAAAGCCGTAATACAGTACTTCTTCCGATTTGGGCGGAATTTTAAGGGTTAGGTCAGCCACTTCAACCATAGGCATTTGTGCCTGTAAGAAGGGGGTAAAAATGGTTGATGCAAAAAATAAAAAAAAATATAAACGCATGAAGCTGAATTTTGTATTCAATAAAGAGGCAAGAAAAACCCCGATAAGGGTATAAACGCTTATCGGGGTTTAAATAGTGTAAACCGGTGTGGTCAGAATTACGGATTAACCTCTATATAACCCTGCAACACAATTTCTCCACTGTTGGTTTTGAGCAGATAGAAATACGTGCCGGCGGGTACTACATTACCGGTTTCTTTAAAAGTACCGTTCCACCAGTTGGGCGCACCATAGTTTTTGGTTTCAAAAACGATATTTCCCCATCTATTAAAAATAGTCAGTTCGTTTTTGTCGTAGCCATTGCAGTCTATGTTGTCTATAACAAAGAAATCGTTTCTGCCATCGCCATTAGGCGAAAGGGCTTGGTAGGCTTTTGGGATGCAAACAATGGGGTTAATTACGGTAACAAAAACGGTAGCCGTATCACAAATGGTTTGACCATCGCCATAGTTTGGGTTACAAATAACGTAGGTAAACACATCGTTGCCCGAAAACCCGGCATTGGGTGCGTAGGTAATAGTTTGGTCGGCATTGATAGTAGCCGTTCCATTTTGCGGGGAAGCAGCAATGCTCACCACTACCAAATCGCCCGGTAGCGGATTGGTGTCGTTTGCTAAAACATCTATTACCACGTCCACGTTTATGTTGGTTGTGGCGTTATCATCAACAGCATTGGGGTATTGCGGAGCGGGTAAAACAGTAACCACTACAATGGCTGAATCGCAACCTAAGGTAGGATAACAAATGATGTATTGGAACGTATCAACTCCGGTAAAGCCCGATGCCGGCAGGTAAGAAAATACGCCGGTAGTACCTATTTGGCTCACAAAACCGTTAACGTTACCGGTGTTGATAATGGTAACGGTAAGTCCGTCTAAATCGGGAAAAACATCATTTGCCAATATAGGTATATTAACCGAAACATCTGAAAAAGTGGTAATGCCTGTATCGTCAAAGGCAGCCAACGCATTGTTTACGGTGATAACCAAAACAGCCTCTTCGCAACCCAAATCGGGGTGGCAAACTTCGTACACTATGGTATCGGTGCCGGTAAAGCCCGGGTTTGGTGTATAGGTAATAGTACCATCGGGGTTTACCACTGCGGTGCCATGGTTAGGTTCATCAGTAATGGTTACCACCACCTCGCTGCCCTCGGGGTAGGTGTCGTTTTCCAGCACGTTTATGGTTACAGGTGCATTGTTATCTTCCACTTCCACCGAATCGTTTATCAGCACAAAAGCATCAGTAACAATAATGGTAATGGTAGTAGTGCTGCAAGCGCCATATACATCGCATAGCTGAACAATGATAAGATCATTGCCAACAAAAGTAGGATTGGGTGTATATTCTACGCATTCCGATACCAGATTTGATGTGCCGTTTTGGGCAGGCTGGAAAATAGTGATGGTATAATCGTTATCTTCGGGGTCAATAATGGTGAGGCAAACGGAGGTTGCCGTATTTTGCGGAATGGTAACCGTTTGCGGAGCAGCAGTTGGTGCAGTATTTAGGATAAAGGTTATGGTTATGGGGGTACAAAGTGGTGGCACACCATCATCACACACTTGTAGCGTAACGGTTATATTGCCGGTGCCACTTTGGGGTGCATTAAACTGTAAACAGTTATCTACTATGGTAGCCGTACCGGTTGTTGGCGGGGTAAGAATGGTATAGGTAAGATTGTCGCCATTGGGGTCAAGAGCTTCTATACACACCTCTTCGGAGCCGCCAAGCGGAATGTAAATTGGGGCAACCGGTGTTACAATAGGCGCTGAGTTTACAGAAGCCACAATAATGGTAATAGTAACCGTTTGGCAGTTGTTAAATACATCGCAAAGAAGGAGTTGCACTTCGTCGGTGCCGGTAAAGCCGGTAGCAGGGGTATAAGTAATGCAGTTTTCATTAATAATAATAGCTGTGCCGTTAGCAGGAGTTGCGCTGATGTTGATAGATGTAGCATCACCTTCGGGGTCGGTGGGGTCAATACATGCTTGAACCGATTGCCCTGCATTGGTAGAAATTAGCACGTTGTCGGCTGAGGGCGGCAGGTTGGGCAATACACTAATAAAGGCATTACCGGTATTGCAATTACCCAATACATCGCAAACAAATACAGTTACTACATCGGTGCCGGTGTAGTTTAGGTTAGGCACATAAGTAAAACAGGTATTGCTGAGCGCAAAAACAGTACCGTTTATACTATTGCCAAACACGGTGGTAAAGGCATCGCCTTCGGGGTCGTTAATACTAACACATACCGTAACTGCCGTATTAAAGGGTGTAAAAGTAAAGCTTGGCCCAATTAAAGGTGGTAGGTTGGAAGTAGAAGGTACTACATTTATCGTAACTGAACCCACTGAGCAATTGCCATTTACATCGCATACCTGAATGGAAATTTGGTCGGTACCTAAAAAGCCGGTATTGGGCGAGTAGGTGAGGCAGTTGGGCGGATTAATGGTGGCGCTTCCGTTAGCCGGCGAGCCACTTACCACGGAAATTGTGAAGTCCTCGTTTTCGGGGTCGGTAATACTGAGGCATACATCAACCGGGGTATTTTGCAGGGTGCTTACTGTTACGCTGTTAAACGATGGCGGGGCATTGGTGGTAAAAAATACATTTACCTGTGTGCAGGCTCCAAACTCATCGCAAACCAACAACTGTGCAACATCAAAATTAGTAAAAGAACTGCCCGGGGTATAGGTAAAACAATCGGGGTTATTGATATTTACCACACCAAAAATCCCGTTATTTAATACGGTTGTAGTATAGCTGTTGCCTTCGGGTTCAACAATGGAAAGGCAGGCATTAACGGGTTGGGTGGTATTGGGCACTATTACGGTTAAATCGGGAACCAAAGGCGGTTGGTTGGTGGGGGGCAATACATTTATAGTTACCGTAGCAGTAGTACACAAGCCTAAGTTATCACAAACTATAATGGTAAAACTGTTGGTGCCAGAAAAGTTAATCGGGGTATAAATAAAACAACCTACACTGGGCTGGCTTACCGTTCCGTTGGTGGGAAAGGTTGTAATCCCTACGTTGTAAGGATTGCCATTTGGCTCAACTATATTGGGGCAAACAAATACCGATGTATTGTAGTTGGTAGTTACCGTAGTATTAGCCACTATGGGCGGTAAATTAGGTGCAGGCGCTACAACAAGGGTAATAGTAACCTCATCGCAGGCAAGGAATGGGTCACAAACATTTACCACAATCACATTAGCCCCGCTAAAACCCGGGTCAGGGGTAAAGGTTATACAGTTGCCGGTTGGGTTAATTACAAGCGTACCATTAACTGTGCCGCTAATAAGTTGGGTAGTGGTGGGGTCATTGTTGGCATCAAAAACATCAAGACAAATTTCTTGGGTGGTATTAAATGGGATATTCACCACTATATCGGGCGATACCGGCGCTACATTGGGTTGCGGCTGAACATTCAAAAGCAATTGCAGTAAAGTACAACTTCCACAGGGGTCGCACACATTTATCAGCGCTACATCGGTGCCGGTAAAACCCGGATTAGGAGAATAAGAAACGCAAAGGCTATTGGTTATAGATAAGCTTCCGTTTACAGGAGCGGCGGCAACAAATAAACTGGTGGTTTGTGCATCGGGTTCTATGATATTAAGACAAATGGTGGTGGCGGTTTCGTATGGCACATTAGCGCTTTGACCTGGCGCTATGGGAGCATTATTGTTAAACACATTTACAGTTACAGGTAAGGTAGCGCAGTCATCAAAAGGATAGGACGAATCACAAACAGTAACTTCAAAAAAGTCGGAGCCTGTATAACCCGAATTGGGGGTATAATTTACCGTAGTGCCCAATAAAATTACAGAACCGTGCAAAGGTGTACCGGCAGTATAGTTTAACACATCGTTGGGTCCGTCAAAGTTAAACACCGGTGGCAGCTCAAAAGAAGTAGAACTATTTATGCAAGTGCTTACACTTAATGCCGGTTGAGACCAAACCGGTGCTGTATCGCAATTAACAATAATAACTTCAATTTGGTCACAACCCACACTACCGGCACAGAGCTGTAAAGTAACGGTATCGGTTTGGTTGGTGGCAAAGGCAGAAACATAGGTAAAACATAAATTGCTATTTACCGTAACGCTGCTGCTCAGTTGTGTAACGATATTAGGAATCAGTGGTGCACAGCCCGAATAAGTAACATCGTAACAAACTTGTACCGGCACTAACGGATCGGTGCAGTAAACTATGCCATTAGGCGTATTGATGACCGGTAAAGAAGGTACATTAACTGTTACCAATATATCATCAACCGACTGGCAGCCGGTTAAATCATCGGTTACAGTTACGGTGTAAAGTGTGGTGGTACTTGCCGTAGCAGTTGGATTAGCTATATTGGGATTGTTCAAGCCCGCAACCGGAGACCACACATAACTACTGCCGCCTATGGCATTGAGCTGTATGCTTTCGCCTTGGCAAATTACCACATCATTACCTGCAAAGGCAAAGCCCGAATTGTTTACAATGACCGTTACCAAATCGGTATTGTCACAATCAGTTTCATCAGAGCCGGGATAGATAACGGTTACAGTGTAAGTGGTGGTTTCGGTGGGTGTGGCAATAGGATTTTGGCTGTTAGGATTGCTTAAACCCGATGTGGGCGACCACGAATAACTTAATCCGCCGCCCGATGCAAATAGCTGAGCAAAACCGCCCTGACAAATGGCTATATCGCTGCCGGCATTTGGGCGCGGCACAACCCGTACAAACACTGCCGATTGCCCCACGCAGCCCCACTCATCGGTATAAGTAAGGGTGTAAGTGGTAGAGCTGGTGGCAAAAGTAGTGGGGTTGGCTATGGTGTCAGATGAAAGATTGATATTGGGCAACCAAACATAATTGGTAATGTTGGCTTCGGGAATGAATGGGTTCAGCACCGCTTGTTCACCCGAACAGATGGTAATGGTGTCTTCCTGATATGTATAAATTGAGCGGGGAATTAACACCACTTGTGCCGCATCTTGGCAACCGGTAAAGGTATTGGTAACCGTGAGGAAGAAGGTGGTAGTATCGGAAACAAATACAATAGGGTTAGCAACATTGGGGTTGCCTATTATGTTTGATGCCGGGCTCCACTGGTAAGGAATGCCCGATGTGCCACCACCTGTACCACCGGTGGCGTTTAGTGTAACAGGTTCATTAGCACACACATAGAGTGTATCGGGCTCTAAGATATTGGCGGTAGGCAGTTGCAAGGTTTTAACCCTAACAGAGTCTATTGCTTGGCAACCCGTTGTTTCATCTGTTACAATTACCTTGAAGTAAAAATTACCCAATTCAAAACCGGTTACAAACGGATTAGCTATATTGGGGTTGCTAATGCTGGCATTAGGCAGCGGCAGCCATTCATACGTATCGCCCCCTGATGCTTGCAACTGTACGCTTTGCCCTAAGCACACTTCTACATCTTCGCCGGCATTGGCAGTAGGAAGCGCCTGCGGAAATACGGTAACCGTATCTGTTACTACACAAGCGCCGTTTTTACCGGCTACTACAAATACGGTGGTATCGGTAATAGTAGTAGTAAGTTGGTCAGCCACACTTAAAATGCCGCTTGGGTTGTCTAATGCATACCAATAAGTTTCGCAGGTATTTGCATTGGCAGTAAGTGTAAAAGGCGTATTGATACAAACGCTTAAATCGGTGGGCGCTGATATGGATACAGGGCTAACAATTACATTATCTATGTAATAGTAGGCATAACCCGATGTGCTGGGGCTAACGGAAACCTGCACATCATTGTTAACGGCAAAGTTGCCTATGGTTAGGTATTCATAGGGTTGGGTTGCGGTAAACATGCCGGTTATGGGTACCCAGTTTTGTGAGTCAAAAAGGTAGTTACCTGCATCATTATACACTTGCGGCGGTTCGGTTAGGTTAAGCGCTTCGTTTACCGGCGTGGTTGAAAAATACAAACCCATATCGGTAACGGCAAACTGGCTGTTATCTGCTAAACTTACGTACATGGTAACACAATATTGCTGCCCTACTACCAGCGGAGCATCTAAGTGTGTAGTAATAAACTGTTTTTGCACAGCAGGGGTACTGCTGTATGCGGTTAAACCTATGTAGTTATTGCCTACAAAAGGTAATTGCGAGCCATAAAAGTTTTGAGGTACACCCATATCGCTCTCGCCGGTGCAAGTGCTAAATAAATCGGCTTTTAAACAGTTAGCTGTTTGTGTTGAAATGGTTCCGAGCAACGATAAACTGGTGCCTAACTGAACAAGAAACTGCATGGTAGGCGGAATAGCAACGCCCGATGGTAGGGTATAGGTAAAAATTTCGGTTTGTCCGTCATTAAAACCCGAGGTTTCGTTATTGGGGTCAAAGTATAAAATGGCATTAAACGGCGCAAAAACAGGTTGAGAAATGATATAATCACCATAAATGCCGTTGTAGGTACTGTTGTTTGCAGGCTCATCAACACCTGTTCCCGAAGGTAACTCAAAAGAGGCAAACACAAACCGCTGCGGGCAAAGATTGGTTACGCTAAACGAGAAAGTATTTGACCCATTGGGATTGGGTGTTATAGATTGTAAAATAACATTGAGGCAGGGGTTGGTAAAAGTAGCACAGGAACCGGTACCCGGCGTTTGCCAAAAATCGAGCAAATCGGCATCGCCCAACGAGTCGGGGCAATCTGCTTGTTCAAAATTGCCATCGGGTAAAATGTTGTTGGCATCGCAGTATTGGTTACAGTTTTCTATCACTACTTGCTGAATAATTGCACTTTGGCAACCACCCGGATTGATGATAGTGAGCTTAGCCAGGTACAAACCGCCGGTAGGATAGATGTAAGCCACAGATCCTCCGCTTACATTATCGGTAATGCCGTCGTTATTAAAATCCCATTGATATAGAGCGCCGGGTAACACATTGTTAGAAACATCGGTAAAAACGGTAGCTCCACCGGCACAGTTGGCAAAAACATCAAAACCAATGGTAGGCGCTTGGTTAAAGGTAATGCTAACTGTTTTACTCACCAAACACTGTCCATATTGTGCCCAAACAGTATATTGACGCGTGCCTGTAGTAGCAGATTCAACAGTGAGTGAGGGTTGGTTGCTCAATATCACACTGGGGTTACTTGTGTCGTACCACTCAATGGAGCAGAAACTGTTTAACACCGTTAATGAGACCGGCGTATTTATGCAAGCTAATGTTGGGTAGTTAAGTTCAATTTCGGGTAGCGGGCTCACCGATATATTATCCACATAATAGTAGGCAAAAGGCTCAAGCGGGGGAGAAGGGTTGGTTTGGTTTATACTTAGCGAGTTGGTATCATCTGTAAAATTACCTATGGTAATATGCGATACCGGGTTAGTAGGTGTATAATTTCCCGAAATAGTTACCCAGCCGGCCTCTTCGTTTATGATATTACCGTTTGGATTGGATATGTGTGGCGTAAGGTATAAGGGCGATTGGATATTAAGCCCAATGGCATCGGCAGAAAAGTATGCGCCCAATTTATCGGTTGCTTTACCCGATAAGCTACTCAGGTGAACCTTAAAGCTTACACAATAGGTTTGACCCGGCAACAGCGTTTGCGATAGAGGAGTGGATACATACTCCCGATAATTATTGCCAAAGCTGTAAATGCCTAAGTAACCGTTTCCGCTGTATGCCTGTGTAACGCCAAAACTATTTGATGGCATACCGGCTAAGCCGGTATTACAGGCATGTAAAAAATCAGGAGAGCTGGTAGTAGGTGAAAACCAAGGTGAGGCAAAACCAATCTGACCAAGGCTGGTGGGGCATTGGGTGTAATATTCTACCAGTGGATTGGGCACGTAATTTATAAAAGCGGCATTGTCTTCACAAGGGTTGCACTCTTCTGCTATAACTACCTCTTTGGTTTGTTGTAACTGGCAATATCCGCCTAAAGTGTAAACGGTTAGCGTAATGGTATAAGTGCCTGCCTGAGTATAGGTAAACGCTGCGCCGCCAAAGGTAAACGCATCGGGAAGTCCGTCGTCATCAAAATCCCATTCATACAAAGAACCGGGCGCTAAATTGGTCGATACATCAATAAAAGAAGTTGCAGAGCCAACACAGGTGCCAACGGCTATGAAATCAATAACCGGTGTAGGTGCAAGCACCACCGGTGTTACCACTTGCTGTCGTTTACATAAGCCATTAGTGGCGGTTACTATAATGGGGGTGGTTGTATTTAAAGGTATTTGTAGTACGGAACCGGTGCCTAAAATAGTAAACGGGTCTGACTGGCGAGCCCATGTGTAACTATCGCCTCCCTCTGCGGTAAGGGTAAATATGCCTGCCTCGCAAAGTACAGGCTCTGGTCCTATGGTTACCTCAAAAGGTGGCAATTCATAAATTTCAACATTGTCTAAATAGTAGTAAGCCACACCTACCAATGGACCGGTAACACCCGGAATAGATAGGTCTTGAATGACAGAATTGGCATTGCTGGCAAAGTTGCCAATGGTAATCCACTGATGAGGCGCATCGGCGGTAAATAACCCGCTTACCGTTACCCAGTTTTCGGATTTATCCGTAATGGGTCCGGTGGTATGAATAATTTGTGGCGTAAGTCCTAAAAACAAGCCTCCATTGGTAACCGATACCTGCGTTGGAGAAAAATACATGCCCACATTTTGCACGGCAGTAAAGGTAAAATCGGCCAAACTAACGTTAAATGATACGCAGTAACTTTTACCCGGCATGAGTGCCTGCGGCAGTTGTATGCTGATGTAATCTCGTGAATTATCGGGCGCATACGCTAAAAATCCTGCATAACCCTGACCCGATAAGGGCGTTTGCACACCATAAAAATTTGCAGGCACATCGGCACCTGATGAGGCATCGGCACAGGAGTTATAATAATCCGGGCTGCCATCGGTTGCTGACCCCCAGCCGGTAGCATTACCTATGCTGTTTAACGATGGAGGACAAGAGCTGAAAGTCTCAAATGACCCGTTGGGAACTAAATTTTGCGCACTGATTATGCTACCCCAAAATAGCAGCATTATACAGAAAATCTTGCCGGCAAATGAGTATTGCTGTATCATTTATAGCTATGTGTTTGGTTTGTGTTGAAAATGGAGAATAATTGAAATTATTAGAAAGCCTATGTTTGTTTGCAATTACAAGCGCTTAAATGAAACTTATTAACTATGGCAACAAAGATAAGTGCTATTGAGTTGTAAACGCAGTCTTTGTATGTATTTTTTGTAAGTAAGTAGTTATTTGTCTTTAATTGGTTGCAAAAACCACACATAAATTGCCAACCAAATTGACCGAGAAACCCTGAACCAATAGCTCCAACCTGCCAAAAGCAGCGCTATGTATATGAGCAGCTCCCATAAATGCAAGTAGCCCGATAGCAAAATATCTAAGCCCATTAACCCAAACATGAAAAGAGCGGTAATAGCATAACTTACAAACATAGCGCCGTAGTAAAACTCCACCTCTATTTTAAAATCCTGTCCGCAGGAAGGACAAACATCGGGCATTTTGTCTATTTCCTTTAAATTGACCAAACTCGGATTGGAAAACAAAGGTTCTTTCCCACAATTGGGGCATTTTAACGTAACTACACCCCATATTTTACTCAATACTCCCGACATAAGGATGGATTTTCTGAAACAATGGTAAACGGTAAAAGCCTTGCTGCTAACCGTTATGAACTTGCCTGTTTTGGCTGAAAATATTTGAAGTGGCAAAATTAGCAAACTAAATGGTAAAGGCGGTAATAAGAAGCAATTTATCCTGCTAAAATGCAGTAAAATGCCTTTAAACAACCAATAATAAACAAAATAAAAAACACCGACAACCCGTTAGGTTGGCGGTGTGTGTAAAGGTTTTCAGGTTTACCGTTTTCAGTTAGTTTTCATAGGTTTTATTGTTATGGCAGGCTTACAATGTTAGATACCGCCGCCGTCGTCATAAGTTTCTCCGTTTGAGTTGCCGCCGCCACTGCCGTTGCCACTGCCGCCGCCGGTGTTGCCGCCATTATTGGTATTGGTGTTAGTGGGCGGTTTATTGGAGTTGCCTCTGCCGCCACCGCCGTTGTTTGTATTGTTTGAAGGGTTGGTATTGGTATTACTACCATTGTTGGTATTGCCACCCGGATAGGGTTTTACCTTGGCATCTTTGGTTTGTGTGCCGGTATTGCTGCCGGTTCCGCTGCCACCGCCGGTGCCTGAGCCGCCCTTAGCGCCGCTTCCGCTGCCATTGCCGCTTCCGCTGCCGTTACCGCCGCCGCCACCGCTGCCAAATGTCCATCTTAGTGTAAGTCCGGCGCCTATTTCAAAGGGCTTGGGGTGATTATTAAATGAATAGGCAGGTTTAATATCGAGCGATATATTCATGGGCATTTGTGGAATTTTATACATGATACCGCCTATTGCATCAACACCAGCAAAAACACCGGCTCCGTTGGTTAGCCCCGATGTATTGCCATTAATAGCATCAATAATATCATTCCAGCCACCGCTTCGGGTTTTACCTACGTGTGCCCCAATACCGCCAAAAGCTGTAAGACCTCGCACAGCAAGCGGATAATGGTATTGGTAAAAGCCGGTAGCGCGGTAATCGTATTTGTTTATGCCTATGATGCCTTCCAAATAATTTTTCTTGTTTAGCTGTTGTTGTAAACTAACAGCAAACTCGCCTCCCATAGTGCCCGCACCTACACGTATGCCTATGGCAGTAGCTTTGGTAGCAGCAGGTATATTATTGTTTACGCCTCTGTTGGTAGGTGTTGTGCCGGTTCTTTTAGTTGTGGTGCCGGTATTGGTAGGCGGTTTATTGCCGCCATTGGTAGCAGGAACAGGAGTGCGCTGTGCCAGTGCATGAACAAATAAGCCGGCAGTCAGCATACAAACTACAAGGAAGAGTAACTTTTTCATAATTTTAACGATTTGGTATAATAGATGCCATTTCAACGCCCAAGTTTAATCGGGCTTTAATTTTTTTTTGTATCGGGTTTCAACCATAACACCACTTTTCAGGGTTTTTGCCATTACCCGTTCCTAATCTTGTATTGTTCATCTTTAATTAAAAACTGTGTCTGCTTTCAATTTTCAAGAAGCGGTTATTGACCTTAGCTACCAAAAACCGGTAGTAGTTGATTTTTGGGCTCCGTGGTGCGGTCCCTGCCGGTTCTTAGGTCATGTATTAGATGATTTAGCAAACCAAGCATCTGATAAATGGGCTTTGGTAAAAATCAATACCGATGAACACGAAGAACTCTCCGGCGCTTATGAAGTGCGCGGTATTCCGGCAGTAAAAATGTTTTACCGAGGAAAGGTAAAAGCCGAGTTTGTAGGCGCATTGCCCAAACCCCAAGTAGAACGCTGGTTACAAGCCAATCTGCCCGATGAAAAAGCCGAATTGTTGGAAAAACTGCAAGAACTATTATTGCAGCCCCATAGTAAAGCAGATGCACTTATTCATTTGCAAGCTATGGTGCAACAATACCCCAATTTTTACCCCGCTTTACTCGCCCTTGCCGAACAAATTGTTTGGGAAAAACCCATAGAAACCCTTGAACTGTTGAAACCAATAGGCGAATTTGACCATGGCGGCGAAAAAGCTGCCGACCTTAGAAATTTTGCGCAGTTCATTCTCTTTATGCCCGATGAGGCTACCCAAAACACACCCGCAGGGCAAGCCCTTATACATGCCCAAACCGCCGCCAAAATGGCTGATTTTGAAACTGCCATTACCCAACTTATCAACTCGGTAGCTGCCGATAAAAATTTTAACCATGGCTTGGCACGCAAAACCGCCATTTCTCTTTTTCGCTACTGGGGCTTTGAACACCCCCTATCCAGAAAGTACCGACATAAATTTGATATGCTGCTCTACTAATCCGCTCCTATATATTTTCAGCGCCTACGGTTTTTTTTTACCGAATAGCTTGTTTTATTGTAAATTTGGTTAAAATTGCCCCGATTTTTTTGTTCACCTGCTAAACCCAACCAAAAGTGGCTGATACAAAACCCGCAAGCGGAAAACTGCTCATTGCAGAACCTTTTATGGACGATGATAATTTTAAAAGAGCAGTAGTGCTGCTTTGTGCGCACAACGAAGATGGCTCTTTTGGGCTGGTGCTTAATCGCCCCTCCGAGCATCGGCTTGCCGATGCTGTGCCGGAGTGCGAATCTTTTGATGCCCCTCTTTACTTTGGAGGACCGGTAGAGCCCAATACCCTACACTATATACATAATTATGGCGACCTATTGAAAGATTCTGTTAAAATTGCCGATGGGCTGTACTGGGGAGGTAGTTTTGAACAACTGCAAACCCTCATTAACACCCGACAAATTGACCCACAACAGATTCGGTTTTTTATTGGTTACTCCGGTTGGGACCCCAACCAGTTGAAAGAAGAAATGAAAACCAATTCGTGGATTGTTGCCAATTGTTTGCCGGAATATGTTTTTACCAACAACCCCGATAAAATATGGCGACAAGTTCTTACCGACATGGGAGGCAACTTTAAGGTTATTGCTAATATGCCCGAAAATCCTTCGCTAAACTAAACACAGCCCGATAGGGTAGGGGTATCAGCCAACCTGCACCTAATTTCGCCAAATTTTATCAACTTTTATGCACATTGTTGGCATTATTCCTGCAAGGTACGCATCCACAAGATTAGAGGGTAAACCCTTATGCCTGATTGGCAATAAAACCATGTTGGAACGGGTTTTTGAACAAGCCTCTAAAACTGCCGAACTCTCCGAAGTGTGGATTGCTACCGATGATGACCGCATTTACCAACATGCAAGAAGTTTTACCAACCATGTGCTGATGACCGATGCTAACCACCTAAGCGGCACCGACCGGTGTGCCGAAGCTATTACCCTGCTGCCCTCACAGCCCGATGTGGTGATTAACATACAGGGCGACGAGCCTTTTTTAGCGCCGGAGCAACTAAGCTTATTGATAACCCTTTGTTTAAAACCCAATGTACAAATAGGTACATTGGTAAAAACCATAACCCACTTGCCCGATTTAGATAATCCGGCTATCCCCAAAGTGGTAATTGATGTAAATGGTAAAGCCCTATATTTTTGCCGAAATGCCATACCACACGTGCGCGATGCGGTTAATAAACACTCCATAACCTTTTACAGCCATGTGGGATTATACGGCTTTAAAACACAAACGCTCCGGGAGTTGGTTAAACTTCCCCCCTCTATGCTGGAACTAACCGAAAAATTAGAGCAACTGCGGTGGTTAGAAAACGGTTTTACCATGCACACCGCCCTTACTCACCACAACAATTTTGCCATTGATACACCGTCAGACCTTGAAAAAGCGCGGTTAATGGTAGCGGAGCAGCAACAATGACGGGTTTGAGTTGAAAAAATCGGGTTTTTGTTGCTAAATTCTTAGGTAGCTTTGTAGGCGCTACCTGTTATTTAAGCCCTAACGCTTAAAATTTTTACGGAATAGTCTGCACACTGCTTTGTTTTCCGATAGTTTCGCCATTACGTTGTATTCTGTAAGGCTACATAGTATGTATTAGAAAGTTATGTGGTTTAATTACAATATAAATATGATTGATTTTAAAAGTTTTCCGTAGTTTTCAGAAATACTAAACAAACACAAAATAACATGGAGTTAGGCGGATAATGGCGGATTGTTAGAAGCAAAAAACAGAAAAAGATATAGGCTGTTTCTAATAACCCGATGAGCGTTACTTTTAAAGACTTTATTTTCAAAAAATCTGTTCAAATCAGCCCCATCCGTGTTATCCGTGTGCTGTTTTATTTGCTGCTATTGCACCATCTAAGTAATGCTGACATGGAAACACAGCTATAGCAGTTTATGCAGTAAGAAAATTGCAACATATATGCCGTAAAACAGATGACCATAATGGAGGCTGCACCCGTTTGCACAGCGGGGTTAAATATCGGCATCGGGCTTAAACTGCACGGTATAGGTTTTACCGTTTGTTTTGAGTTGCATTTTCAGTTTTTTACCCGGTTTTCGGTTTAGTATATGAAAGAGCTCGCCTATGGTTACTTCGGCGGCGGGGGTATGGTTTATGCTAACTACCTCAGCGCCCTGCACCACGCCGGCACTTGCAGCAGCCGAGTTGGGGCGCACATAACCCACAATTACCCGTTTAAAATCGGGCGCTTTGGTTTCTAACTGCACACCGCTGATGTCGTACTCATAAGGGGCGTTAAATTTTCGGTTTTTTTTCAGGTAAAGCTCCTGATTGGGGTAGTTAAAAACCACGGTAAAGCGGCTAAGGGCATCGCCGCCTAAGTTGCCGTCCCAGCGCTCGCCCTTTTCGGTAGCCAATTGCAATGATTGGGCATCGGGAAACCCCACCACCGGGTTTGGCAGCACAAAACTGCCAAGTTGGAGTTGTGGCAATCGAGCAAGTTTACCCATAATTTCGCCCCCCAGCCCTCTGCCCAAAAAAGCATCTATGTTTTTAGGCGGTATGGTTATGCGCTCGTAAAAAACAGTTAGGGCTTGTGTAGCGCCGGTATCGGCAAGCAGGCGCACCTGTACGGTGTCGTTTTGGGCATCGGTTAGTATGGCATTTATATAGGGTTTGCCCTGAATAAGCTCAATGGGTATGGCTTCGGCTTTGTGGGGTTTGTGGTAGTATTGGGGTTGGTAAAGTTGTAAGTATTTATGCAAATAGTTAATTTCAACCACAAATTTGTTGAAAAAATCATGCCCTATAATGCCGTAAACCGGTTTGCCAAAAAGCTCCGAAAAAGAAATAATATCGGGCGGCAACACTATCATACTCATGTTTTCGCCCTCTATAAAAGGCATACTCAGCCGCAGTCCTTCTACCAATTGGGCGGTAATGGTTTCGCCTTTGCCCAAACCTTGCAGTTTAATGGTTCTTCGGGCAGGTTTTACGTTAGCCAACGTGAGCAATAGGGGTTCGGTAAAAATGGTGGTTCGGGAGCCCGAGTCTAAAATAAAATTCACTTCCAACTTGTTGTTGATTTTTATGGGAATCAATATGAGGTTGTGATGAATTTCTATGGGCAGCCGCACCCATTTCTTTTTGGGGTTGGCAAAGGTAAAACCGCTTTGGGGCAATACCTGCGCATGGCTCATTTGCAAGCCGCAAACCACCGCCAAAAACCACAAGCAAAGCCTAACAAGCATAACCATATTCCGGTTTTTAAAAAGCAATTGCAAAAAGATTAGCCTATAAGAACAATACCAACCCTAAATGGGTGGGTAAATTGCACAACTTTTGCACAAAAAAAGTTAAATCACTGTTTTTTTGCTCAACTATCTAAGCTAAATCCCCATTTTTGGTGTTATTTTTAGTGTGATGCACTTAGTAAAGAACAACCAACACCGCAAAATATGCCTGCCTTAGAAACAATTTCGCTGCCACTTGGATTTGTAGCGCCGCCTTTTAGTTTGCCCGACGTGGTGAGTGGCGTTGTTTTGAGCCTTGATGAGCTAAGGGGCGAAAAGGTAACGGTAATTATGTTTATTTGTAACCACTGCCCTTACGTAATACATGTAAACCCGCAATTGGTACAACTTGCAAACGACTACCGGCATTTGGGCGTTTCGTTTATTGCCATTAGCAGCAACGATGCCGCCCGATATCCTGATGACAGCCCCGAAAAAATGCGCCTAAGGGCGGCAGAGTTGCAGTATCCGTTTCCGTATTTGTACGATGAAACGCAGGAAGCTGCCCAATTGTACCGCGCCGCATGTACGCCCGATTTCAGTATTTTTGATGCCGGCTTGAAATGTGTTTACCGCGGCAGGTTAGACGGTTCGCGCCCCAATAACAACGTACCCCTTACCGGAGCCGATATTCGTGCTGCCTTAAATGCCCTGCTTAGTGGGCAGTCGGTTCCTCAAAAACAATATCCCAGCATAGGTTGTTCCATTAAATGGAAAGGAGAAGCGCCCTATTAACACCCAAAAAAGGTTAAAATCTTGGTCAATCTCGCTCAAAAACCGTATCTTCGCATCAAAATAGTACAATTTTATTTTTTCATCACAAACCCACTTTTTATGAAGAAATTGTTCAGTGTTTTAACCCTTGCTTTTGCTCTTTTTGCTGCCGGCAGCGCATTTGCCCAAACCGCCAATACCAATGCCGATGCTCAAAAAGCTACCTGCCCCTCTAAATCGGCAAGCGCTAAAAAATGCGACCCCGCCGCTTGTGCAGCTAAAAAAGCCGGTGCCGAAGCTAATACCAATACCGAAGAAAGCAGCGCTAAAATGGTAGAAGCAGCAGGCGTATCTGCTACCGATGCTACCGGCTCTAAAACTTCTTGCGCTTCTAAAGCTAAAAAATGCGACCCCGCTGCCTGCACCGGTAAAAAAGGCGGCACCGAAGCTAATACCAATACCGAAGAAGGTAGCACTAAAATGATTGAAGGTGCCGGCGTATCTCCCGCAAAAAAAGCCGGTTGCTGTGCTAATAAAGCTGCCGCCGGTTGTAACAAAGACAAAAAAGCAGAGAAGTAAGCCATAACTTGCTTTCATTGCTTTTCATAAAAAAAGAGGCTGTTTATTACAACAGCCTCTTTTTTGTGTCTTGGCGATATTAATGCTTTTTCGGGAACAGTAAAAACGCACTGTTGCTGTGCCATAGAAACCTAATGTGTAGAGACGCGCGGCCATGCGTTTCTACCGTTACCGTTTTACCCCAAGCCAACGTCTAAAATCATCATAATTAAAAAGCCGCCAATAAAACCAAGTGCGGCGGCATCGGTGTATTTGTCGCGTTGAGTTTCGGGTATTACCTCTTCAATTACCACATACACCATAGCTCCGGCGGCAAAAGCTAAGGCAAAGGGTAACACCGGCTGCACATAAATAACCAGTGCTGCACCCAAAATTCCCGCCACCGGCTCTACGATTGCCGACAACTGACCATACCAGAAACTTTTCAATCGGCTAAGTCCCTGCCTGCGCAATGGAACAGAAATAGCAGTGCCTTCGGGCAGATTTTGCAAACCTATGCCTAAAGCCAGCGCTACCGCACCTGTAGTAGTGGCATTATCCATACCCAACGATGCTGCCCCAAACAATACGCCTACTGCCAGCCCTTCGGGTATGTTGTGTAGGGTAATGGCTAATACCAATAAGGTGGTACTGTGCCAGTTGGTGGGCACACCTTCTTTTTCTTCCTGCTTAAAATTGATGTGCAAATGCGGTAGCCATTTATCTAAACTAAAAATGAGTAACCCGCCAATAAGGAAGCCTACCGCCGCAGGCATCCATGGCATAGAAGGATACAAGGTTTCCGACATTTCAATAGAGGGCTGCAACAAAGACCAAAAACTGGCTGCCAGCATAACCCCGCCCGTAAAACCAAGCATGGTATCTAATACCTTGCGATGTAGGGTTTTAAAGAAAAACACAAACCCGGCGCCCACAGCGGTAAGAAACCACGTAAAGGTAGTGGCTATAAATGCCGCTAATATGGGATTGAGCTGTGCAAAAAAGTCAATGATTGTTTGCATAAATGTTGTTTTTTTTAATGAGGTTGAGTAATGAAACGAGAGTAAATAACAAAAGCCGCTTTTGTACGGTTTACAAAAGCGGCTTTAATTTATTGTGCCCAAGACTGGATTCGAACCAGCACACCCTTACGAGCACCACCCCCTCAAGATGGCGTGTCTACCAATTTCACCACTTGGGCATTAACGGAGCGCAAAGATAACGCCGTTTTGGATTTTTTTGTTCCTAATCGGGTAAATTTTTTGGGTAGTTTTTTCGGGGACGTTTGTTTACCGGCAGCGTATCGGGGGCAGATGAGGTTAAGTATAAACTCCAATTGTTGTTTAGGAGTGCGTTTTGCAAAAAATTAATGCTATAGGCATCTTGTTTTCTTGCAGATAACGTCCTATTCTCTGACATTTTTTGTGTTTATTTGTAACTACTTAGGTGTTGTTTGCAATTCAAATTTATGGGAGTATTTGCAAACTAAATTGGTAGGATTTTGCGCAATACTTTATTTCACGCAAAGACGCAAAGAAAGAAGAGAGGGTATTAGTAGCTGCTATTGTTAAAAAATCTGTGCAAATCAGCCAGTCGCATCTGTGTTATCCGTGTGCTAATTGTTGCTGAAAATCTTACCCATTAGCCTGCAAATACGCTATGAACTTGCAGGATGGGCAGTACCTAAGTAATTACTTTTAAACATAATAAACTATCTGCAAAATAGTTAAAGTAATAAGTGAAAAATTTTTTTGTTATTGACCCACTCCCTAAAAAAAAACAGTTCAAAAGTGCAATCATTTGCATTGTGTAGTAGCTTTGTATAAGCAAGTAAAAAAACGCTATTATTACATAACAAACAAAATCCAATCAAATGGAAAACAACCTCCAAACCAAGCAAGCAAACCAACTCGTATTTATTGGCTTGTTGCTGTTTTTAATCGGGCTCATGATCGGTTTTTTTGTTCCGTACATGACAAATTCGCGCATGGCGCTATCAGCACATCTCGAAGGGGTAATGAACGGCATGTTTTTAATGATTTTGGGACTTATATGGGGGCGGTTAGCTTTATCTCCTACTTTGCTAACCATAACATTTTGGCTGGCTGTTTACGGCACATTTGCCAATATAACCGCCGTACTCCTTGCTGCTATTACCGGCTTTGGCAAAATGATGCCCATAGCCGGCGGTAAAGAAGGTGCAGGCATTGCAGAAAGCATAATATCTTTTTTATTGGTGTCGCTTGGTTTGTGTATGGTTACTGTGTGCATAATCATTTTAAGCGGTTTTTACAAGCACATGAACCAAACAGGTAACAGGTAACCCCCAAAAAAGTAGCCAAAACTTGCCTGTTGCACATGATTATTGAAACACCTGTTGCCAAACCCGGCAAACAATACTTGTAAACAAAAAGTAGGGCAACCGTGCAGCCACAGGTAAAAACGACAGAATAACCTGAGAAATTAAAATAACATACATGTTTCATTCTTACAGCGCAAAAAAACATTTCCAAAAAGAAAAAAATTTAATTCACCTCATTAAAAAAAACAGCAATCGCCTTTTAACTATTAACCTATTGTTGCTTTTATTTTCCCTGTTAAACGCAAATTCCATTTTGGCGCAGGCAGATACCATACCACAAAAAGTATTGCCGGCACGCAGCAATTGGTACGACAAAATAAGTATTAGGGGTTATGCTCAAATAAGGTACAACCGACTTTTAGAAACCAACGAAAACTTAGGTTGCGAACAATGCGACAGGTCGTGGGGTAATAACGGAGGTTTTTTTATGAGGCGAATGAGGATTATTTTTTTCGGGCAAATTGCCAAAAACGTTTACTTTTATGTGCAACCCGATTTTGCAAGCAGCCCCAGCTCCGATAGGTTGCATTTTGCACAAATACGCGATGCCTACTTTGATGTGGGCATAGATAAACACAACCGGTTTAGGTTTCGCATCGGGCAATCAAAAGTGCCCTACGGCTTTGAAAACATGCAATCCAGCCAAAACAGGTTGCCCTTAGATAGGTCAGATGCCCTAAACAGCGCCGTATCTAATGAGCGCGATATAGGCGTTTTTTTTTACTGGGCATCAAAAGAAAAACGCAAACTACTATCGCGGTTGGTAAGTGAAGGCTACAAAGGCAGCGGCGATTATGGCATACTCGCCATAGGCGTTTACAATGGTCAGTTAGCCAACTCGCCCGAACTAAACAATACGCCGCATATAGTAACAAGGGTTACTTACCCGATTGAACTAAAAAAACAAATTCTCGAAATAGGGTTGCAAGCATACACCGGAAAATACGTCATTTCCAAATCAAACGTATCAGCCAATGTTAAGGTTAATGCCAACTATAACTATTTAGACCAACGCCTTGCCGCCACATTTGTACTGTATCCTAAACCCTTTGGCATACTTGCAGAATACAACATAGGTAAAGGACCCCAATTCAATAAGATAACCAACGCCATTGAAGAAAAAAACCTAAACGGCGGTTACATCTTAACCAGCTACCTCATAAATATACATAAGCAAGTGTTAATTCCATTTGTGCGGTATCATTTTTATGACGGAGGTAAAAAACACGAGTTAGATGCCCGAAGTTACACCGTTAATGAAACCGAAATAGGTTTAGAATGGCAAGTAAATAAAAATTTTGAACTGGTAGCTCATTATACCATTTCAAAAAGAAGGTATGAAGATGCCAAACTTCCCCAAAATACCCAAACCGGCAACCTGCTCCGATTACAGGCGCAGGTTAATTTTTAAAAATAGGGGTTAGTTGGGTTTTACCGCCGTTTATCCAATGGTTTTTAAGCTTTCAAAACCCGTAAGGCATCTACTGCATATAATGCCCCAAAAAAAACTTGCAAAAGTGTTGCGTTTACCAATCTTGTTTAACTTTGCATGGTTAAAGCAGCCTAAACAAGCGCTTACCTACACCATCCCAAACCACACAAAACAAATATCCAAAACTATTAAACCGGTACCAACATGGCTAAACAAACTAACCTGCAAGATAAAATTTACCAAATCCTAATTAGCCTAAAAGATAGTAAGCCTAAAATTTGGAGGCGCGTATTAATTCCGGCAGACTCAATGCTCGAAGAACTTCATGCTATTATCCAAATCGTTATGGGGTGGGACGATTCACACCTGCACCAATTTATTAAAAACAAAACGTACTATACCGTAAAACTCTTTGAAGATGATTATTGGAATGAAGCAAACACCATAGACTACATAGAGGAAGAAGTGGGGGTATCATCTTTGTTAAAAGCCAAAAAAGACAAAATGATGTACGAATACGATTTTGGCGATGAGTGGCAACACGAAATACTGCTTGAAGAAATACTGCCCGTAGATGATGCCATCACTTACCCGATATGCATAGACGGCAAAAGGCGCTGTCCGCCCGAAGACTGCGGCGGAATTTGGGGTTATGCCAATTTGCTCACTATTTTATCACAACCCGACCACGAACAATACGAAGACATGCTTGAATGGGTGGGCGAAGATTTTGACCCCGAGTATTTTGATAAAACAGAAGTTAATGAAGCATTGCAAAGCGAGTGGGATTAGTTTTGCCTTTAACTCAACGCAAGGTTGAAATTATTGGTTTGATGTGTAAATTAAGATAATCCCCTCTGTTTTCAGCAATAAAGCACACATATAAAGCGGACTAAGCGGATGGTAGTGATTAGTGGTTAGTGGTTAGATGGTATCGGGTATCAGTAGTGGGTACTAACACACTCATAACTTTTCACTAACCACTACTTAAGCCTTTATCTTTTACAAATCTGTGTAAATCAGCTCCATCCGTGTTATCTGTGTGCTAATTGCTGCCGGTTGTGTGCCATTTTACATCAAAATTATAACCACTACCCTGCAATCACCAATTTTTTGTACTCTTGTGCTAAGTAGCAGCCTATAGTTTTTTCCCAAGGTTTTAAAAACGGCTTATGATTTACCGTTTGTATGCCGGCTACTTCGGCAGCGGTGCCGGTAAAAAATGCGCCATCGGCATGGGTTAGCACATCGGGCGTAAACAAACATTCTTCTACCGGTATGCCTGCTTTTTGGCACAATTCTATAATAGTGGCGCGGGTAATGCCCATTAAAATACTTCCTTTGGGCGGGGTATAAAGTTTACCGTCTTTTTCGTAAAAAAAATTAGCGCCCGAACCCTCCGCCACATAACCGTTTTGGTCGAGCAGCAGGGCTTCGTCATAACCACGGCTAACGGCGTTGTGCGTAGCCAAAATGGAGTTTACATAATGCCCCGTAACCTTGGCATCTACATACGTAGAGCGCGGGTTGGGCCGCTGAAAATCGGAAACCACCACATGTAACAGTTCGCTGCCCAAATACAAACCCCACTCCCATGCACACAAAAAAACATTTACCGCTTTGGGCGGCAGTAGTTTCATAAGGGGTTCTGTATAAACCAGCGGGCGCAGATAGGCATTGGCAAGGTTATTTTTTTGCAGCAGTTCATAACTGGCATCTATAAGTTGCTGCACCGTATAAGGCAGGTGCAGGTGCATAACCTTTGCAGAGTAGTGCAGGCGCTCATAATGTTCGGCAGCCTTAAAAATGCGAGCGCCCGCAGGTGTAGGGTAAGCCCTGATGCCTTCAAAAATACCCAATCCGTAGTGGAGCGTTTGCGAGTATAAAGTAGTAACAGCCTGCTCTGCCGGCAGCCAGTTACCATTAAGAAAAACGGTGGTGTTTTGGTTAAAATACATAAGCACAACGTCGTTTGGGGAAAGTGAAAAGTGAAGAGTGAAAAGTGAGTAGTTTTGGTAGAAAGTAGTGGTTAGTGGTTAGTTATTAGTTATTAGTGGTTAGTGATTAGGGGTTAGTAGGCATTAAGAAAAAAACAACCAATTTGCGCCTTTGCGTCTTTGCGAGAAATAAAATCGGGTTAGT
>ERZ761602.725-NODE-725-length-67319-cov-49.959176_pt1 | contig 67319 bp, 59 predicted proteins | sample MGYA00512165_ERZ761602 | MGnify/ENA primary metagenome ERZ761602 (study PRJEB28899, sample SAMN02445085) | bioreactor sludge metagenome | biome: EBPR sludge; isolation source: Thorneside wastewater treatment plant | place: Australia: Brisbane, Thorneside...
ATCGGCGCTACCGGCACCATCGGCCGGGCGGTGATAAACGCCCTGTCGGAGCGCCACGACATCGTTCCCGCCAGCCACGGCAGCACCCCGCTCACCGTCGATCTCGCCCAACCGGACTCGATCCGGGCGCTGTATGAGGCGGCCGGTCTGGTGGACGCGGTGATCAGCGCCGCCGGTCTGGCGCGGTTCGCCCCGCTGGCCGGCTTGAGCGACGAAGATTTCGAATTCAGTCTGGCGAATAAGTTGATGGGCCAGGTGAACCTGGTGCGGGCCGGATTTTTCCAGATTCGGGACGGCGGTTCGTTCACGCTGACCAGCGGGGTGCTGGCCCGCTCGCCGATGGTCGGCAGCGCCGCCATCAGCCTGGTCAACGCCGGTTTGGAAGGCTTCGTCCGCGCCGCCGCGCTGGAAGCGCCGCGCGGGATTCGCGTGAACGCGGTCAGCCCGCCGTGGGTCACCGAGACGCTGCAAGCGCTGCGGATGGACCCCCAACACGGCCGACCGGCCGCCGAGGTCGCTCGCCTCTATGTCGAAAGCGTCGAAGGTGATCGAACGGGCGCGGTGCTGGAACTACCGGCCGGTTAACCAACCTTTGGCGGCACAAGGCCACCGCGTCGGCCGCCGGCCGGGCTTTCGAGCCAGCAAGGCGTTTTCAGCCGGCGCGGCCGCGACGCCATAACGCGGCGTGCGTCACGATGTACTGATATTTGCGGGCGTGCTCGCGGATCACCAGCGGAACCTCGCTTTCGCGCAGCAGTTCGAACCCTTCCGCCCGCAATAACCCGCCGAGCGCCGCCGCGCTCTCGATTGGCTTTCCGTCGCGCTCGAACCCGCCCAGCCACGCCTCCGGCGGCGTGAACTGCTCCAGCCAGCTATAGGGCGAGAAGATCGCCAGCAAGCCGCCCGGCTTGACCAGGCCGCGCGGTCCGCCGAGGCGGGACAACAAAGCTTTGGGACTGGGCAGCCGGCACAACAGATTGGCCAGCAACACCGCGTCGAAATCGGTCAATTCGGCCGGCAGCGAACCGGCGTCGGCTTGCCGGAACTCGACCCGGTTGCGCTCGATGGAAGGATCGACCTTCGCGGCGAGGGTCAGGCCGAGCGCGCCTTCGTCCTTGCGGAAATAGCGTAGCTCGCCGTCGCGGCGCAAAGCGCCGGCGGCGTCGATGAAGGCGCGGCTCAAATCGACGCCCAGCACCTTGCGATAAACGCGCGCCAGTTCGAAACTGGCCCGGCCCACCGCGCAGCCGACATCCAAGGCGGTTTCCGTCGCCACGCCGTATTCCCGGGCGGCGTCTGTCAGCCAGCGGGCGCAGCGCACCGGAAATTCGGCGGCGTCTCGCGGGCCGAAAGCGTAGGGCATCTGCTGGTCGGCCGCGCCGTAATGCAGCAATAAATAATCGTTCAGGATTTGCGGGTCTTCATAGACCTGACTGGAAGCGCCCGCCCCGTCCAGCCGCGCCGCGCCGCCGTCGCCGTCGCTCCGTACCCACCGGAAGCCGGCGTGTTGGAAAAAATGCGGGCGGAAGTGGAAACGCGCCCACCGGCTGGCCTCGGCGCCGGTGGATGCCCAGGAACCGCCCAGAATCATTTGATGCTGGCCGTCGTAACAGGGCGTGCTGAAATCGTCGTAATAGGGATGGACTTTGGCCCCCGGCAAGGGGTTAAAGTGGTCTTCCTGCCACTGCCAGACGTTGCCGAAGACATCGTAAAAGCCGGCCGAGGTCGGCGGGCCGGCATCGACCGGGCTGGAGGAGCTGTAGGCGAGATTGAGGTTCCAGCCGCATTCTCGCGCCAGCGAGACGCCGTCAAAGCGCATCACCGGATCGCGGGCCGCGCCCGTTGCACAGGCCGTTTGCGCGCTCCCGCGCAGCGCGTGGTGCTCGGCCTCGCTGCTCGGCCGGTAAGAGCCGTCCTCTCTGTCGGCCATCCAGGCGCAATAGGCCTTGGCTTCGTGGTAATTGACCTCGACCGGCCAGTCCCACGGCAGGTCGATCACCTCGAACAAGGCGCGCAGTCGGTAGCGGTGCAAGCCAGCCGGGCCGTCCAGCACCCAAAACGTCGGCCATTTCAGGTTGCGAAACGAGCGCCACGCCCAACCCGTTTCCGACCAATAGCCTCGTTCGCGATAGCCGCCGGCGGCGACGAAGGCGTGAAATTCGCCGTTGCTGACCAGATAGCGGCCGGCTTGAAACGCCGGTACGGCCGTCTCGCGTCGGCCGTATTCGTTATCCCACCCGTAGGACGGCCAATCGAACGGTTTTCCCAGCGCCACCGTCTGAGCCGGCACGTCAAGCAACTCGTTAACGGGATAGTCGCGGCCGGCGCGCGGCGGAAATTGCATCGAACGTTCGGCGCTGGGATGCAGCTTGGGCCATTCGGCGGGACGCTGGACCAGATGCACCGGCAATTCGCGGATCAACACCGAGGAGGTTTCCAAATGAATCCGTTCGTGCTCGAAACCCATGAACAACGCCCACAGCGGATGCCGCTGGGTGATCGGCGGATGGCCGTCGCTCAAATCGGGATGGGTCTCGATCACGCCGCGCACCGTTCGATAGACCCGCTGGCGGTAGCCGTGGACCTCCTGGACAGCGGGCCAGAGCATTTCGTTCTTGGACATGTCGTCCCAGCGCATTTCGTCCACGCCGGTTTCGAACAACTGCTCGAAATAGGGATCGAGCGCTTGCTCGATCAGGCCGGCCACCCGCAGTTTATTGATGTATAACGCCGGCGGATGGCCGTAATAAAAAATCAGCGGATGGCGCAGGTGATGGTGCGGCGGGCGAAAAAACGCTTCCTCACTTCGCAGCCCCGAGAACAGCGTCTCGGTCAGGGTCCAGGTATTATCGAAATAATCCAAAACCTGTTGGCGGGTGCAACGGGCCAAATCCGGAAGCGGCAGCGAAGTCAGCACGCCATCGGCTTGCGCGCCGGGACATGCCCGAGGCGGACGGCCCGTCCACCACCACGCGGGGCGCGCACCGGTCAAGACGTCGTCGAGATCGTGACGCAGGTTGCGCCGCCAAGGCTCGGCCGGGCCATCGGGCGTCGCCGTCGCAAGCGGTAGGTTCATGATCGCTCCTGTCGAAATCAGCTGGCTTTAAGGGCAAGGCAGGCGCGCCGGAGGGCCTCGGTAGCCGCCGGACCGCCACTTAGAGCCTGCCCCTCGGTTCGGGTTCAACCGGATTGCGCCTTGCAAAGGGCTCAAACGCCGCTCCGGACGGCCGTTCCCGCCTACCGGCCGACCGGAGTTCGATCCGGAAGCTCAGCTCAGATCCTTGATTTCAGTGGTCGAGCCGTTTTGCTTGACCGAGTCGATGCCGACTTGTCGGGATTTTTCCGCCGCGTACATCTGACTGGTCCCGATGACCTGATGGTTGGCCGCCGCCAGCACGAAGTAAAATTTGCCGTTCGTGGCGTCCTTTTTGATATAGCGTTGGTCCAGGGCGGCGTTGTTCTGAACCGAGGCGATGCCGTCCTGCGCCGAACGCTTGGTCTTATACAGTTCGCTGGACAGGATGCTCTCGCCGTTGCCGGCTTTCAGCACAAATCGAAACTGCCCGTCGCTGCTCTTGCTCAACTCAAACCATCCCGCCATTTCCGATCTCCTGGTCAGTTTGTGAAAGGCTCCGCGATGAAATTTCCACCACCGGACCGCCGGCGGGCGGGACGGCGCCGCGCGTGGTTTTCAATCAATCGAATACATAACAGGGTTTTAGCGCGGGCATCGCCGCCGCCTTCCGTCGCTCGGTTACGAAGCGTCGGGCGGCGTCGGTTCTTGCCGGAGCGAACCGGCCCCCAGCGCATTGCGCAAACACTGGGTGAGCGCGTTCAAGGTATACGGCTTTTGCAAAAATCCGGACAGGCGCTTGCTGGCGAAGCGCGGCGCGATTTCGCTTTCGGTGTAGCCGCTGGTCATCACCACGCAGACGTTGGAATCGAGCCGGCGCAGCTCGCGGAAGGTTTCCTCGCCGTCCAAATCGGGCATGGTCAAATCCAGCAATACCAGCGCGATGTCGCCGGGCCGCTCCCGATAGATCGCCAGGGCCTCGCGCCCGTCCGACGCCGGCAGCACCTCAAAGCCGATGCGCTCCAGCATCCGGGTTCCCATCAGCCGCACCGACTCCTCATCGTCCACCAGCAGGATGGTGCCCGCGCCCTTCCAACCGGCGGTTTTCACCCCCGGCGCGCGGCCGATCTGCGCCTTTTCTTCCAGCACCGCCGGAAACAACACCTTGAACGCCGTGCCCCGCCCCGGTTCGCTATAGACCTTGAGCGCGCCCTTATGCCCGCGCACGATACCCAGCACCGCCGATAAGCCCAAGCCCCGCCCGGTGAATTTGGTGGTGAAAAAGGGTTCGAAAATCCGCCGCTGGATGTCCTGATCCATCCCGCAACCGGTATCCGACACCTCCAGCCACACATACGCTCCCTCGGCCAGATTTTCGTCCAGAAACGCCTCGGTCAGATAGTCGCGGGTGCATTCCATGACGCCGGTCGAGATGGTGATCGCGCCGCTGTGATCGCCGAGCGCTTCCGAGGCGTTGATCACCAGGTTCATCATCACCTGACGGATCTGGCTGGGATCGCCGCGCAGCGCCGGCAAGGATTCTTTCAAATTCAGGTTGAAAATCGCCTTCTTGCTGATCGACGCCTTGAGCAGCGAGACCATTTCCCCGATCAGATCGCGCAATCGAATATTTTCGATGATGCTCTGGCCCTTGCCCGAATACGCCAGCATTTGCCGGCACAGCTCGGCGGCGCGCAGCGAGGTTTCCTCGATCGCCATCAAGCTGTCGCGCGCGCTGGAAACGGGCGGCAATTCGTCCAGCGCCAGGCTGGCGTTGCCGAGAATTACGGTCAGCAAGTTATTGAAATCGTGCGCGATGCCGCCGGCCAACACCCCCAGGCTTTCCAGCTTCTGGGTCTGTTGCATCTGACGCTCCAGTTGCAGGCGCTTTTCTTCCGCCCACTTGCGGGCGGTGATGTCGGTCACCGCCAAGTACAACAGCGGCACGCTGTTGGGCTGCTGGCGCCCCAACTTGGTATTGATGATCGCACCTTCCATGTGCGCGTAAAACGCCGGTCCCTGCTCCCGCAACAAGAGCGATTCCAGGGTCTTTCCGACCGGATTGCCGAAAAGCGCCCGATAGCGCGCCAGAAACACCCCGCGGTCGTCGCCCTCCATGCATTCGGAAAACGGCGTTCCGATCAACCGTTCCCGCTTGAGATTGACCATGCGGCAGAAGGTTTCGTTGACCTCGTGAATCAACCCGACTTCATTTAGCACTAAATAGCCGATCGGCGCTTGATGGAACAGCAGCGAAAATTGGTTGCGGGATTGTTCGAGTTCTCCCAGCACCCGGCGCAATTCCTCGTTTTGAATCTCCAGCTCGATCTGATGGACCTGAAGTTCGTGCACGAGCTTGTCGGAATGTTCGGTGGAAAACTCCAGCATCTCGTCCAAGCCGCGTTGCGCCGCGCTGGCTTCGGCCTTCTCGCGCAGCGCTTTTGCCTGGTCCCGTTCGTTTTGCTTCATAGTGCTCCGTACTCCGCTTGATACGTCATCGCGGAAGCGCCTCGGCCCGGCCCTCAAGCCCGCCTCCCGGTCCGCCGCGCGTCGCCCCTGTTTTTCCGCGCATCGCCCGCTAAAGATGCTCGCTGAGTGAGTCGTCCGGCTGTGCCGGTCCGCTGCTGGCGAGTTCGTGCGCCACGACCACGCGCAAAGGGCCTTCGCCAGTCAGGCGGGTTACCCGTCCGATGAACCAACGCTGTTCTTGCGGTGAATGACAAGGATAGCCCCGGACGAAGCGTTCGCAATCCCCGCGCAGCACCGCGCGGATGCCTTCGGCGAACGTGGCGGCGTCCTCGGCCTCGTCGCCCTGGACCCGGTCGCACACCGCCAAATAATTGATTCCTTCACCCACAGACGCCAGCGAACCGGCATTGTTCGCGGCAAATTGCCGCCATGCCTGGTTGACCTCCAGGATCACGCCGTTATGATCGAGGATGGCGACGTGGGTCGCCAGCGCGTCGAGCACGGCATGAGCCAGACGCTCCGATTCGCGCGCGCGCGCGTGCGCCTTCTTATAAGCGGATAAATCCAGCACCGCCACGGTGGTGCCTTCATCGGGCCGTTCGGGATTCAACGACGAGCCGTTGATCAGCACCGGGATGATCGAATCATCCCCGCAACGCCAGCGGACTTCCACCGTCCCCACGCCGAGCTGGCGGATTTGCTCGTAGAGATGGTTGCCGACGAATTCAAATTCCTCCTCGGAAAGATACAGCATCCGCGAGCTTTGACCGATCAACGCCTCGCGAGGGTATTTCAGCATCTGGCACAACTGATCGTTGCTTTCCAGAAACCGGCGGTTGACGACCCGCCCCACCCCGACCGGCACCGCCCGATATAAGCTGGCCAACCGGCTGTCGCGCTCCGACAGCGCTTCGCGGGTCGCTTTGAGCAAACTGATGTCGGTGAAGGTCAGCACCACCCCGGACATGGCCTCCGCGCCGACATGGTAGGGCAAAACTCGCATCAGAAACCAGAAGCCGCCCTCGATTTGCACCTCGCGCTCTTGTTCGCCGCCGCCGTCCATCACCGTTTGAATCAGTTGGTAGGGATCGGCGTCGGTCAGCGTGTGCAACAAATGGCTGACCGGACGTCCGACATCGCTGTCGAGGATTTTAAAGATCGACTTGATCGGCGGGGTAAACCGGCGGATGACTAGATTTTCGTCCAAAAACAGCGTGGCGATCCGGGTGCTGGTGATCAAATTGTCCAAATCGTTATTCAGGTCGATCAATTCCATGATCTTGCGCTGGTGTTCGGCGTTGACGGTGTGCAGCTCCTCGTTGACCGATTGCAGCTCCTCGTTGACCGATTGCAGCTCCTCGTTGGTGCTTTGCAGTTCCTCGTTGCTGGCGAGCAATTCCTCGTTGGTGGCCTGCAGTTCCTCGTTGGAGGTTTCCAGCTCCTCGATGGTCGCTTGCAGGTTTTCCCGCGAAAACTGCAGTTCCTGCTCCAGATCGCGGATGCGCTGCTCGGCCCCTTGATGGGCGTCGTAAAGCGGCAACGTGGCCGAAGCCTCCTCGGGCGGCGGCGCGGCGACGGGCTCGATCAGGATCACCGCCAGCAGCTCCTGGCCGCGCTTGCCGGGCAGCAACCGGATGCGGACTTCCACGGTTTGCGATCCGTCGCGCCGCTTGACCCGAATGCCGTTATATTTTAATTCCTGGCCGGTGCCGAACACCCGCTGCAAGCCGGTCGCCAGCGGGATCGCCAAGTCCTGTACCGCGATCTTGGTGACGTCGTTCAGCATCTTGCCGGGCTGCAGCCGGAAGTAACCGTCCGGCTCGCCCAGGATGTAGAGGGCTTCCCGCTGTTCGTTGACCACCACCGCCAAGGGGATGAAATCGTCGGTCAAAGCCTGCACCAAGCGATCCAGCAGGCGCTCCTCTTGGGGATCGCGCGGACCGGGGCTGCTTGGAACTCGCGGGCGCGACTGCGGGGGCCTCAGCTCGGCGGGCGAGATGAATTCCAAGCTGTTGCCGGTCGGATTGCGCTTGCCCTTGGAGGCGTAGATTTTGAACTTGTGGTGCAAGGTCTCGAAGGCGTCGCTCAGTTCGCCCGGCGTCTCGCTGCTCCCCAGCAGCAACAAACCCTGCGGGTTCAGCGAGAAATTGATCAATTCCATGGCTTTTCGCTGTAACACCGGCTGCAGATAAATCAGCAGGTTGCGGCAGCTGACCAGCTCGATCTTGGTAAAGGGCGGGTCCTTGATCAGATTGTGCTGGGCGAACACCACCATTTCGCGCAGGGAACGGTCGACCTGATAGTGCTGGTCCTCCCGGCGGTGAAAATATTTGGCCAGATAACCGGGCGGCAAATCGGCCGTGATGCTTTCGGGGTAAATCCCGCTGCTGGCGCGCAAGATGGCGTCGTGATCCAAATCGGTGGCGAAGATCTTGATTTCGAGGGTCTTGCTCAGCCGTTCCAGCACTTCGCGGCCCAGCATCGCCAGCGTGTAAGCCTCCTCGCCGGTGGAGCAGCCCGCCACCCAGAATCGCACCTCGCGCGTTTCCACGCGCTCGAACAGCCGGGGCAGATGGTGGCTTTCCAGTTCGTCGAACACTTCGCGGTCGCGGAAAAAATTGGTGACTCCGATCAGCAGCTCCCGGTAAAGCGCCATGACTTCGCCGGCGTAGCCGTCCATGAACTTCACGTAATCGCGCAGGTCGTGAATCTGATTCATCGTCATCCGTCGCTCGATCCGCCGGATCACGGTATTGGGCTTGTAATGGGTGAAATCGACCCGCGTGCGCTCGCGCAGCAGCGCGAAAATCCGGGTCAGTCCGTCCTCGTCGGACCGCAGGGACGGGAGTTGCCGCGCTTTGGCGTCTTGGGGAATTTGAATGAAGGACAGCAGGCGCTGGGGCATGTCCTCGGGCGTCAGAATGAAATCGGCCAATCCCGTGGTGATCGCCGCGCGCGGCATGCCGTCGAAGCGGGCCGATTCCTCGCTCTGCACCAATACCATCCCGCCGGCTTCCTTGACCGCGCGAATGCCGCGCACGCCGTCGCTGCCGGTGCCGGATAGAATGATCGCGATGGCTTTTTCAGCCTGATCGTCGGCCAGCGACCGCAAAAACACGTCGATGGGGAGGTTGAGACCGCGGTTGTGATCCGATTCCCGCAGCAACAGCTTGCCTTGAAAGATCGAGAGGTTTTTCTTGGGCGGGATCAGATACACTGAATCAGCCTCGACGCGCATGCCTTCCTCGGCGCGCCGGACCGGCATGGCGGTCCGCTTGGAGAGCAGTTCCACCATCATGCTCTTATAGTCGGGCGACAGATGCTGGATGACGATGAAGGCCATGCCGCTGTCGGCGGTCATCTGCGAAAAAAACGACTCCAGCGCTTCCAGGCCGCCGGCCGACGCCCCGATCCCGACATAGTAGATCGGGCCGGCATGCTCGATAGCGGGTGGCGAGTGATCGCGATCTGACATTGAAGGCGGCTCCACGGCGTAACGGATGGCGGCGATGACTCCGCCGGCGGCGCGGGGGTTGAAACGCGCCGGACAACTCGCTCATCAGTATGGCGCGCATCTTACTGCGAAACAGCTCCCGAACTTCACGGGATCGCGCCGCTCGCCATCGGAACGCGCGCCGGACCGGTCAAGTCGGGCGATGGCGCGCGAGGGAGGGTCAAAACGGTGGCGCGGCGCAATCCGGCGGTAGCCGCCGCTTCTGGCCTTAGGATCGGATCGCGGAAAACCGCGCGGACGCGCGGCTCAGCCGGGAGCCAATTCGGTCCGCGCTTTGGAAAAGCCTGGAGATAACCGGCTGATCTTCAGCCGTTTTTTGTGGGCGTGGAGCAATTTCATCGCATCGTGGACATAGTCCTGTCCCGATAAATCACCGTCGGCATAGCGGCGCAGCAGCGACAACCAGCGCCGGTGCACCGGACACGGCGCGTCGGGCTTGCCTTCGGCCAACGGGCAATCGGCACACCTCAAACGGGCCACTTCCCGCGCGGCCGCCTGCTGCTGCCAGCGTTGGCGGTAGTCTCGGGCGTACGTTTCAATCCATTCCAGGGCGCGCGCCTGGCGTTCGTCGGCGGGATATTGGCTGACGTACTGTTCGATGGCGTCCAATTGCTTGAATAGAAAATCCGCGTCTGACAGATTTAGGGATTCGGTATCTCCCATGAAACGGATCATCAGCGCCAAGGTGGGATCATCTACGATGTACACGATCTTGTTCTATTGTTGGCTAAATTAGATTGTAACTGATTTTTGTGCATTGCACAAAAACAAAATATCGAATTTGCCCACGCCAATCCCGGCCGACCGGAGCCGCGCGATCCGTCGGCCCGTATGGAGCGATGCCCCGTGCCTCAGAGGTTTCAGCGTTCGACGTGGCGCTTGCTGGCGCTGCTGGTCAGCATGCCGACCGCCGTCGTCATTTTTGCGTTCATTTACATGTTCGGTTCGACTTATCTGGAAGGTAAGCCCATCGACTATTGGTCCAGCCTGGAATGGGCGTCCGAGACCTTGACCACCACCGGCTACGGGGCTTACGCGCCCTGGAAACACCCGGCCATGATTTTGTTGGTCATCTTCACCCAGTTTGTGGGGATGTTTTTTCTGGTGCTGGTGTTTCCGATCTACGTGCTGCCCTACATTGAGGAGCGGTTCGAGTTGCGGCTGCCGCACGCCTTGCCGCCGATGGCGGAGCAGGTGCTGTTTTACCGCTACGGTCCGGCCCTGGATTCGCTGTTGGAGGAATTCCAGCGGCTGCAGACCGGTTTCGTGATCCTGGAGGAAGACATGGCGCTGGCGCGAAGCTTGCGCGATCGCGGCTATCCGGTGGTGTTCGGCAGCCTCGACGAAGATCCCGAAATCCTGGCGGGGGCGGAACATGCGCGGGCGGTGGTCACCAACGCCGACGATCACGCCAACGCGACTTGCATTCTGGTGGTGCGCGAGCGCGGTTTCGAGGGGCCGGTTTACGCGCTGGCCGACAATCCGCTGTACCGACCGCCGATGCTGAAGGTGGGCGCGTCGGCGGTGTTCACCCCGACTCACGTCCTCGGCGGCGCGCTGGCGGCGCGGGCCAGCACCCGGATCAATCCGCCGGCGGAAGGGTTGCACCTGCTGGGGGCGCAGGTTGAAGTCGGCGAGTTTCGGGTGCGGCCGGACAGCCCCCTAGCCGGCCAGCCGCTGGGCGCTTTGCACTTGCGGGAACGCCACGGGGTCACCATCATCGGCCAATGGCGCGGCGGGTGTTTCACCACCGTCAAAGGTCCGGACACCCGCATCGAGCCGGGCGCGATCCTGGTCGCGGTCGGCGCTCACGCCAATCTGGCCCAAGTCGAGCGCCTGGCCGCGCCGATCCGCCGCAGCGGCCCCATCGTGGTGGCCGGCTTCGGCACCGTCGGCGGCAAGGTGGTGGAAATGCTGCGCGACGCCCGCGAAACGACTATCGTGATCGACGAACAGCTCGTGCCGGGGGTCGACGTGGTCGGCAACGTGCTCGAACACGCGACGTTAGAGCGGGCCAACGCGCGCGGGGCGAGCGCGGTGGTGCTGGCGTTGAGCAACGACAGCGAAGGCGTGTTCGCCACCGCCGTGGTCCGGGATTACGCGCCGGAGGTGCCGTTGATCGTGCGGGTCAACCGCGCGCCGAACGTGCCCCGGCTCTATCAAGCCGGCGCGGATTTCGCGCTGTCGGTGGGACAGGTGGCCGGCGAAATTCTCGCCTATCACCTGCTCGGCGAACAGGCGGTCGCCGTCGAACAGCGGCTCAAGTTCATCCGGGTCGGCTCCGGCGCGCTGGTGGGCTTGCATCCCTGGCGGGCGCAAGTGCGCGAGCGCACCGGCGCGGCCGTGATCGCGGTGGAACGCGCGCAAAACGTGTTCGTCAAATTCGACGATCACTTCCGGGTGGAGCCGGACGATGTTTTGTTCGTCTGTGGCACCAAGGACGGCTTGAATCAATACGCCCGGGAATTCAAGGCCAAACCCGCTGAAACGGCGCGGGTTGACGCGCCGGCTAAAACTTGACCGACAGACCGATCGAGCCGAAGCGGTCGGGTTTGTCCTGGCCGTCGAACTCGCGGGTGCGCAGGACGTAGGTATACGCCAGTCGCGCCCAGCCGATATTGGTCACGAAACCGGCCTGCAGGTCGGCCACCAACGGCTTGCGGTCGACCCCGGCGCTGTCGCCGTCGGTGTTGCCGTCGAGGAAGATGTTATACGCCACCGCGCGACCGCCCGCCCCCACGAACAGATACCAGCCGAAGTTGTCACGCGGCAGGAAGAAGTTCGAGCCCGGCAAGCTGGGCCGGATGCGCGGCGCGCCGAAATCGTTGGGCAGATCGTTGCCGATGCGCAGGGTCGCGCCGACATCCAGATAGGTCCCCACGTTGCCCAAGCTGCCGCCGACATAAGGGGTGATGTCCACTCCGAAACCAGAACGGCGGTGTTCCCACAGGTTGCGCCACTTGCGCTCGTAAATCAGCGCATAGCCGAATTCATCGTGGAGCTGGTTGTCCCAACCGTTCGCCTCGTCCACGCCGATGATGCTGTGAAAACCATTTTGCACCTCCTCGCCGCGCGCCGAGGGTCCCACGATACCGAGGTCCAGTTCCCAGGTGTCGAGGCGATTCTCGGTTTCCGCCACCAGCGCCAACCCGCCGTACAGCCAACCGGCGTAGGGGCGCTCGGTCGGCACCGGCGCGGTGGTGGCGGTGTCTTGAGGGGTGAAAATACTATGACCGATGACATAACCGGTGCGCAGCGCGGCGGATTCTTGCACGCCCGGAAGATAGCGAGCGCCGGTGCGCAACCAGTTGGGCACGTCGTCCTTGGCGGTGAGATAGCCGATCTGGAGCCCGTTGGTGTAGTGTTGGTCGGTGCCGGTGAACTTATCGTTTTCCATCAGCACCGTAAACGTACCCTCGCGGGTTTGTTGCGCGATGGCAACTGTTGAGGACAATAACAGCGTTGCCGCCATGAAGGATCGTTTGACCATATTACGCGCTCCAGATCGAACACAAATCAGGCAAGTCGCCAAAAGCGGGTGATTTTAAAGCCTGTCGCCCCGATTATCGAGGGCGAGGGTGAAATCGGGAATCCAACGTTCGACAGGATGCTTCACGGCTGAATGAAGCTACTTGCGGAAGCGTCGGCGCGCGGACACAGCAATACCGCGTTCGACATCTCAAGCCGACTACGGATTGATCGCGCCGATCGCGGCGGGCAAAGGTGGTTCGATAAACATAGCGACGACCGCATTGGTGGGAATTGGCTAGCACACTTTACGATTCGATCATCATGGCATCCCTTGAATAAAAAATCGTTAGCAGCGGCCCTTAACCATTTAGAACCGGTCAATTCAGCCCATACGGTTTCATCTTGAGCCGGAACGCTGCTTATCCGGGACATTCCAACTAAGATCGGCCTTGCCCTATAAGCGGTTTGTTACCCGCGCCAACCGTTAAATCCACTCATCGCCATAACTTGGCATACATCCTGCTAATTCGTAAAACTTTTTCAAGTGATCATATAAGAGGGTTTTACAATGGCTGGCGGCTGCAAACACGGGCCTGATTTAGCTTGGACGACCGATCTGATTTGGCACTACTTTCATCAAGTCACGACTGAAGCCAAACCTCGCGGACATTGGTATCAGGAAATGGATCCCTTGAGCGAATTAAGCGACCGGCACCGAATTTATGAGCTGCTGATTAACGAAGGTAATCTGACCACCAAAGAACAAGTCGCATCGAGCAAGATTCCCTGGAATCAGAACAATGCGGGCTTTCTTAAAACGGTCAACGGCAAATACTACTGCGGGTCGCTCATTAAAATCGTATTCACTCGGTATATGGGTTGGAGCGGCGACGAACCGAGGTCCATAAGCGTCGGCAAAAAGGGAAGTGATGCGGCCGGCTGGGTCATCAAAAGCTTGGAAGACAAAAAACCGGTGCGGGTCGCATTAGGCGGCAAGCATTATGTTGGTATCGTGGGGCACCGCTGTCGCACCGCGCCCGCGCCACCCGGCGGGAAAGGCCCCGCGACCTGTGCGCCCCAAAACGAATTTCTATGTCTCGAACCGTGGGCGGGCGGCAGTTCCACCGGAAACGGTTTCATCCGATACGCCGGAAACGACAGTTGCCTTCTTGGCATCATCCAGCAAGACGGCGCGAAATGGACCTATGACGGACTGGTTGTCAGCGCGGTTGAATTCGACAAACAATGGTTCCGACACAACGTCAGGAAATAAGTGATTGAATATTTTCAAAGATGCTATTGATATAAGCATTACGGAAAGCGAAGCCAATAATAATCACTGAATCAGCTTAGGCTAATCTTTTACTGAGTCGGCCGTGCATGGATATAAAACGATCTAGTTCTGGTATACCTTTAAAACTAGGGTAGAGGATTGCCATCTGATCCGGATCATCTGGAACAATGTTTTACATGGAGCGAAGCACCGAGGCAAACGTGACATGGGCGCCGAAGGTCATGCGCTGAAGCCGATGCTAAAGACCGCGTGTTTAACCGTCAGGCTTTTTAAGAACGATCCAGCCATCCGACAGCCTCTGACGGGTGGGAATCACGATGCGGTCTTCGCCAATCATTACCCCGAACAGATCACGGGTAAAGGGCAGATTGCCGAAATACCAGGAATGACTTTGGATTCCCATAAAACCTTGGGGTTGGTCTTGTTCGACGATGCTCGAATTTTGCTCGGCGAGCTTTTCGTAATATGCCGTGCAATCGACATTCACCGCTCGCGATGGCGCGTTGCCGGGCAAACCGACCCGACCAACACGCGGCGACGTACCCAAGCGTTTGACGTTCGATAAATCCAATGCCCGATCATAGCGGCTCGAATAGTTTGTCAAACGCATGCAATGTCGGTACAGAGATTCGGAATCGCCATTGCCAGTCGCCATTGACACCGCTGAAACGTCGCCGGCCGCGAAAATCACTTGGCTGACGTTCCAACTCATATTGGGGAGTTCCTTATCATCGGCGTCATCGAACGCTTCCCGAATCACAAAAGCGCCGGTTGAATGGCCAAGAACGTGGATGTTGATAGTGCAAGCCGGCGTTTGCTCGGCGGAAAGATAAGCGATCCCATCGGACACCAGCCGGAAAGCCGTCTCCTTGGCGCGATGACGATCTGGCACATAAGCCAAGGTTTTATCGTCGCTCGGCCAGTCAAATGACGCGATGGCTCCCTTAAAGCCCAGCGCCAGCAAATCCTCTTTCAAGCGCCGATGTCGCTGGATCACCTCATCCACGCTTAAGTTGTAGCCATGAACAACGAACAGCAAATCGCCGCGCGGCTCGCCCTGATCATTCCGCCACGCGGCAGCGGTACGGACGGCCTTATACCAGGCAGCCTGCGTAATCGCTTGTGCCGGTGTGGGGACTTCTTCATCGGGAACCACGAGAAATTTACTAGGGCCGACATCGGCGATAAATGCACCATTGCGGACCGCTCTAACCGAAAGGACATAATCTTGCATCGTTCTGCTCCTTATTACACGTCTTCAATCAGTTCTTGGCTCTGAGTTTCTGTTAAAGCTTGATCCTGCTGTAAGGTTTCAATGATGTGCTGAAAAAGTTTTTCAACGTCTGACGCTTCGCTGGCAGTTTGGTTGACGTGATAGGAATGGACCGCAATGGTTGAACCTGACAGCGTACCGAAATTTTTGAAGCTTTGATCGATATTGACGGCTAATGGGGTTGGTGCACGAGTTGGAAGGCTTTTTAGATAAGCCTCATAAGAGCCCTGTGATAAGGCTTTCTCTGCATCATAGGTAAACTCGCAAGCAATACCGCGATAACTGTAATTAGTGCCCTTGCCACCAGGTCTTACTGGTCCTTGATCCCTAAATTTTACAAAACCCAAATCCCGCAATTTATATAACGCTGATACAAAACGGTCGAACGCTTTGCGATCTTCATCGCTTTCGCTTTCGGGCGATAAAACCCTAAGCCGTCCCTGCCTACGTTGGTAGGCTTTCTGTAAAGCCTCATACAGCTCTTGATCCATGACTGATCCTGTCAATATAAAACCCCTAGTGAATGATTAAGTGACCCGATAGCCGCGCCTTTCTTTGCGCTGGCGCAGTCGGTCGCCCGCTTCGATAGCGGCACTTTCGGACTCGAACCACGTTTCCCGCACCGTGCCGGGCTGGCCGATCCGGCCCCACTCCCGCACCAGCGCCCAGCCGCCAAACAGGGTTGGCATCACCGCGATATTGTAAAACCGCAGCCAGTTGCGGGCAGGTTCGCGCCGTTCGAGGTGGAGAACGGTCACGCCGCGTATTTCCTGTTTTGATGAAATACGATTTTCATGATCGTCTTATTTACAGATTTCCGGTTCACTTTTTGACTTATCGCAAGACCTCGCGCTCGATGGCATCTTGAATTTCCTGAAGGCTCAACGCCTGGTCGTGTTCCCGCAGCAGCACGGCGCGGATTTTATTTAACACGCCCTCGCTCAGGATGGCCGCGATCAAGTTTTGCTGGCTCAGCGCGACGGTTTTGCGCCAGAGTCTTTCTAGCAACTCGCACCGGGCGAGCCCCGCTTTCAAGAGCAGCATCAACCGATAGGCGTTCTCATCGTCTAGCCCATTTTGTAAATCGACAGCGAACACTAGATCGGCTTCTACTTTATCCCTGGCGACAACCCGGTAGAGCCGCCAGTTTAGAATATTGGTCAACACCGCCCAGCGAATGCCAGAAAAGGCGGCGTAGATGTTGGCTTGAAAGATTTGTTTGTCGCCCAGCGGCGCGCCCAGCCGTTTGGCTTCGATCACCAAGGCATCGACGCCGTTCAACGCCAGCACATAGTCCGCAAAGCGTCCCTTAATCCTCTGTTCGGTTTTGATATCGGTCAGTTCAAAACCGAGAACGTCTTGCAGGATGCGGTCGAGCAACAACCGGCTTTGGCTCTCGTTGGGATTATCTTGCAAGGCGCGCTTCAATAGCGGCTGGATCAGGCGATAGCGGGTTTTGATGTCCTCCACTTGCGCGCCGAGGATGTCTTGCAAAGTGCGCCGCCGCCGCTTCAAAGCACCCGTCAGGGCGGCTTCGGTTTCCTTGTCCAAAGTCGGCGGGCGGGTTGAAAAGGGTTCCTCCGGCGCGCTTGTCTTGGCGCTGGGCGATGCGTCATCGGCGACCAGCACGCCGAAGTGGGCGGCCAACGCGCGCAATCCGCCCGCGAACCCTTGGCCGACCGCCCGAAATTTCCAGCCGCCGCGATGGCGGTACAGTTCGGCGACGATCAAGGCGGTTTCTGCCCCCATCATCTCATCCCGATACTCGCAAATCGCTTGGCCGTCGTCGCGGTTCACGACTCGCGCTCGCACCCAAGAAATCGCGCGGAAAGCGGCTTCGGGTGTTCCATCGGTATCCAATGTCAGGCAAACCGCCAGACGTTCTATATCGTCAGGGAGAGATGGCAACGCGATCACAAACCCGTCTTGGTTGGATGCCTCCTTCAATTCAGCGGCAGGAAGGCGACAGACAGCACCGTTTTGGTCGGCTTCCTGGTTGTAGAAAATAAAATCCCGATCATCCCGCACGACCCCGGACGCATTGAGCAGAAACAGGCTGGCATCGATGATGAGGGGTTTAGCCGTCGCGGGTTGCTCCCAACTGAGGCCGACGACGAGCGGCTGGGCGGCTTGGTCGGCGAGGTCGAGCGCGATGTTGCCGCCTTTTTGCAAGGATTGTATTGCCATGATCGCAACTTCGAAGTTACAAATGCGAATTTAAAGATTAGCGTATTGACGATGTTTGAACGGCGAGAGTGGTTTTGCCGACGCCGCCTTTTTGGTTGAGGAAAGCCAAAATCATAGGCCGTGCCCGTGTCACCGTCCCGATCAAACCGCCGGCCCCAATCAATGGCCATGCTGATAGGGACGTCTACCCTCCAGGCAACTTCCTTCCAGATTAATTGCCCCTCTTTGCGCCATCATAGCGCCTGTCGTCGGCGTTCCTCCCGCGCTTCCAGTGATAAGCTACGCGCATTTATCTTCTTCATGCGCCTCATGATATCCCTACCGGCTAAATAATTACCGGGTTAATAACAAGGTCGCTTCCCGCTGGTCGCGGCGTAAATTTTCGCGCAAGCCAGCGGTGGCCTCGTCCCCCACGTCGCCCCAGCGATCCAGATAAACCAGCTGTTCCAGCGGCAAGCGCTCGCGCCAGCCGGCCGCCTCCAAATCCGGTCGGTCGTTGAACTGGCTGACGTAGCCTACGCACAAATAGGCGACCGGAACGATGCGCGGCGGCAATTGCAAGATCTCGCGCAGCGCGGAGGCGCGAAAGATGCTGACCCAGCCGACGCCGATGCCTTCGGCTCGGGCCGCCAGCCACAGGTTTTGCACCGCGCACACCGTGCTGTAGAGATCCATCGCCTTGTTGTGGGTGCGCCCCAGCACTACGGGGCCGGCGCGATCTCGGTCGCAGGTCACGCACAGGTTGAGCGGCGCTTCGAGAATGCCTTGGAGGCGCAATTGCCGGTATTGATCCCGCCGTTCTTCCTCGAACAATAAAGCGGCTTCGGCGTTGGCGTGCAAAAAGGCGTCGTGGATGCGACGTTTGACCGCCGGATCGCGCACCAGCAGGAAACTCCACGGCTGCATGAATCCGACCGAGGGCGCGAAGTGGGCGGCGGTGAGCAGGCGCGACAGCGCGGCGTCCGGGATTGGATCGGACAGAAACTGGCCGCGCACATCGCGGCGGGAGAAGATGGTCTGGTAGACGGCGGCGCGGATGGCGGCCGCATTGTCGGAACCGGCTGGCGAGTCGTGCGCTTCGATCTTCATGATGTCCCCTGAATGAAGGATCGCCAGCGGCCCGGCCTTGCCGCTGGGGGATAGCCTTGCGGGCCGGTCTTCTGACTCGGGTTCGACCCGTCCCAGCGCCTTCCCGATCGCGGTCAGTGGCGTGTTGCTGGAACGGTCCCCCTCACAGCGCTGGGCGCGTCGCGGATTTGCACCGCGTTCCCGATTCTTCCCGATGGGACACCCGCAAGGTATGGATGGATTCCGGACGGGCCGGAATTTTTAAAACATATACCGCTAAACCAGGGATAAAGACAAGCTGGCGCACCCTTGGAGCGGGCAGTAGTATATAACCGTTTTGGTTCTTTTTTGGTGGTATCGTGATGCCTACGACTTTAACGCTAAAGAATATTTCTGATGAGGTGTACAAACGTCTGAAAGCTTCGGCGGAGCTGCATCGCCGCAGTCTTAATAGCGAAGCGATTTTGTGTTTAGAAACCGTGTTTTTACCAAACAAAATCGATTCTGGTGAGAGACTTATGCGGGCGCGTCAGCTACGTGGTGGGTTGAATGCCGCGCAGTTCCAGACTTCTGATATTGATGAATTAAAAAGGCAAGGACGACCGTGATTGTGGTCGATACCAACGGCATTAAGGCTCGATACGAAATTGGTAACGATGGATGGAAAAATCTTACCATCTTTTCCAAACGTTGCTGTCGCACTGATTGAGAGTTAATGAAGTACTTACTCAAATGCTCTCGGATGATTCAAGCCAAACTGAGTTTTGGTATCTGATTTGAATCAAAATCCAAGAGAATTAATTTCAGCGCTTATTTATGAGGAAAAAATATTTAGCGATTTGGATTAAAGCTAACTGACACTTCATCCAGCTGTAAACTATTCATCATGATGGTAGGAAATCTATCCGCTTTTGCCTGGCAGCGTCTTCCACTGACGTAGTAGGTTACCTCTTCATATCCAATTTGATCCAAGCAGCTTAGGGCTAATTTTGGTTTGAGAGCAAGCATCGTTAATTGGCTTGCCTCCGCTAAATCTTGAATAATAGAATCCCTCAGCACATCCAAATCCAGCCACCCAAACCGCAATGCGCCCTGCCAGTCATTTGGAATGTTGGTGGCATCCACGATGCTAGGATAAGGTTTCTCCGGCAACTCATGCGGCAACGGCCCCGCGCCGTGCCGGGTCGTATAAGGCCGCGTGACATAGGTCACTTCAAGTTCCGCGAGGTCCAACTCCGCCGCCAGCGCTAGCACATTCCGCAGACCGGTATTCGAGCGGGTGACATAAGGAAAAAAACCGTGATCCTGATCGAGCAGCAACCCTTGCGCCCCCTCGAACAACAACTGCCGTCCGCGCGTTGCCGTTTCCAAATTAGCCACCGTCGCCAACCGCAAAAACCGTTCGGTGTCATCGACGTAATGCCGCAAAATCGCATCGGACAAAAATAGATCGCCATTCCTTCTGAAACTGTCCGCAAAGCCCAAGCGAGCCAGCCTAAGCGGCGCATAATCGCGCCGAATCGCATCCAATTTCGCCGCTAGCGCTGCCGCGTCCGCCAAATCCGCCACGGTCAAGGCATAAGCCGACATCAAGTTACGCTCGATGGTCTCGCCGAAACCGATGCCGCAACTGCCGTGCCGATCCGCGCCCCGCTCCCGCTCGACGATTTGATTGATCATCATGTCGTAAGGGGTCGTCACCGGACTTTGCGGATCGACATAAACCTCTGGATGGACGCCTTTGGTCGCCAAGATCTCGATTTCCTTGAGAAACAACATCGGGTGCGAAACGAAAAACCGCGACAAAAAGGTTGCCGCGCCGACGAACGCGCCGCTGCCGACATGGCTGAAGACATGGCGCAAGCCCTCCGGCGTCACCACGGTATGACCGGCCTGCGCCCCGCCATTGAAGCGGATCACCAGCCCATCACCGCCGACTTGCGCGGCGTAATCGTCGATCATGCGGCCCTTGCCCTCGTCACCGAACTGCGCCCCAATGACGACTTGAGCGGTTTTTCCCCCGCGCATCGTGCTGCTCCCGATTACCTCTCACCCGCGCGGGCGAGAGGTTTAGCCAACTGTAAAGGACTCAAGCGCGCGCCGCCCGCATCGGCTCCAAGCCGTCGACGGCGCGTTGCACCACCAGCGCGGTCTGCTTGCTCCAACTCCTGATCACCTGATCCTGGTCGCGGCCTTCGGTGACCTCGATGGCGGAGACGATCACCTCGGCCAGCTTGGTGTAATCGGACAGACCGATCACCCGTTGGCCGAGCAAATCGGTCCAGCGGTCGCGGACTTCGCACGGGTGAGCGCGGGCGTGCGACCCCTGCTCCACGATGATGTGAAAGACGTGGTACATGGGGTTGACTAACGCCAATAGCTCCCAGGCATCAAAATCGCGCTGTGGCCTATCGCCGATGAAGCGGGCGATGGCGGCTCCCGGTAACTCCAGCGGCGGTTCTTCATCGCCGACCGTGAATAGATAACCCTTCTTGCCGCGCTTCTCGAAGCAGTCGATGGCGGTGTGGGTCGCCGCGAAATACCACGGCAGCGTGTAGGACTCGCAAGCGTTACCGCCGCCGCCTTTTTCCAGCCACAGCCGACGCAATTGCCGGGCGATGCGGATATCGGCCTCAAACTGCGTCACCTGGAGCGGCGCGCGGTCGCACAGCACATCGCCGATCCCCATGCACAGGATGTGCGGGTCGGAAACCGGCCGGCGGGCCAGAATTTCCTCGACCATCGTGCCCAATCCTTTGCGGGCCAGCGCATCGGCGATCATCCCCATCGAACCGGTTACATCCAGCCCGACGATGATGGCGGTGGATTTCGGGTTCAAATCGGAATCGCGCGATTCTCGGGCGACGACGCCAAACGGGTCCAAGGCTTGATCGATCCCGCGCGCGGCGAAGACCGCGTCGGTGCTTCGGCCTGTGGTGGAGGCCGCGTAAGCGCTCCAGTCGGTGTGATTCCAGCGAGCGTAACCCATGCTGTTTCTCCTGGTGGGTTGTGGAAATAAACCTTCAGTGGGGCTTAGACTAACAGATTTAATTGTATTTTACAAATAACATTTAACAAGAATTTTGCTAGACGCGATAAGGGTCATCGCCTTACAATAATTTTTGTTATTTTTTAATAACATCAAACTATTTCGGAGCGCGGCGCGTGGAACCGAATTACCCCAATCCCCTGGTGATGGTCGATACGGCGCTGTTCACCATCCGCGACGAGCGCCTATCCCTGATCCTCACCCGGCGCAAGGACCCGCCGTTCGAGGGGCTGCTCGCGCTGCCGGGCGGTTTCGTGCACGCGCAGGAAGACGCCGACGCCGAGGCGGCGGTCCGGCGGGTGATTCGCGGCAAGATCGGCTTCGACGCGCCGTATCTGGAGCAGCTGTATACCTTTTCCGGCGCGGCCCGCGACCCGCGCGGCTGGTCGGTCAGCGTCGTTTACTACGCGCTGGTGCCGTGGCCGCTGTTGGAAAAAAATACCTCGGTCGAACTCTGCCCGGCCGATGAATTGCCGGCCCTGCCCTTCGATCACCATCAAATCGTCGCCAAGGCGGTGGAGCGGTTGCGGGGCAAGGCGACCTATTCATCGCTGCCGGCGTTCCTGCTGCCGGGCGAGTTCACCATGAACGACCTGCACCGCATCTACCAACAGACCATCGGCGCGCGGCTGGACAAGGCGTCGTTCCGGCACAAAATTTTGGAACAGGACATCATTGAGGAAATCCCGAGCCGGTTTCGCACCGGCGCGCATCGGCCGGCGCAACTGTACCGGCTCTCCAGCAAAACGCTCACCGCCTTCGAGCGCAAGATTTAACGGTCGAGCGAAGCCGTGGCGCGAGGGCATGACGGCCGCGCGAGCGCGTTTTCCGGCGGATCCTTTCAACGCGCCGGCAACCCGCGCAATGAACGTCCGGCGCGCGGGCCTGTCGGACACTAAAAGTTCAATAAATGGCTGATTGAAAATAATAAGGGCAATACAATTCAATCGTTGGAAGAATATTCTTCAGGCGTCGGTCAGGATCGGGCATTGCTGACAACCCCCTACAGAGGAATAGCCATCATGCTTATCGGTGTGCCGAAAGAAATCAAAAACCATGAATACCGCGTCGGCTTGACCCCGACCAGCGTGCGGGAATTCATCGCGCACGGCCACGACGTTCTGGTCGAAACCAATGCCGGCGGCGGCATCGGCAGTTCGGATGAAATTTATCAATTTGCCGGCGCGCAGATCGTCGGCGATCCGGCGGAAATCTTCGCCAAGGCCGAGCTCATCGTCAAAGTCAAGGAACCGCAGGCGGCCGAGCGCCAGATGCTGCGCCCGGATCAAGTCTTATTCACTTATTTGCATCTGGCTCCGGACCCCGACCAAACCCGCGATCTGGTCAACAGCGGCGCGGTGTGCATCGCCTACGAAACCGTCACCGACGGCCATGGCGGCTTGCCGCTGCTGGCCCCGATGTCGCAGGTGGCGGGCCGCCTGTCGATTCAAGCGGGCGCGTCGGCGCTGGAACGCGCCAAGGGCGGACGCGGCATCCTGCTCGGCGGCGTGCCAGGCGTGGCGCCGGCCAAGGTGGTGGTGATCGGCGGGGGCGTGGTCGGTGAAAACGCCATCTACATGGCGCTCGGCATGGCGGCCGATGTGACGGTGCTCGACCGGAGGGTCGATGTGCTGGCGCGGCTGGCGCAACGCTTCGGCGCGGCGCTTAAAACTGTGTACTCGACCCGAGCGTCGCTGGAAGACTACGTATTGCAAGCCGATTTGGTCATCGGCGGCGTCCTGATCGCCGGCGCGGAAGCGCCCAAACTGGTGACCCGCGATATGGTCAAGCGGATGAAGCCCGGCGCGGTATTGGTCGATGTCGCCATCGATCAGGGCGGCTGCTTTGAAACCTCGCACATGACTACCCACGCCGAACCGACCTACGTGGTGGATGGCGTGGTGCATTACTGCGTCGCCAACATGCCGGGCGCGGTGCCGCACACCTCGACTCACGCGCTCAACAATGTCACCCTGCCCTACGCCTTGGCGCTCGCCGATAAAGGCTATCAAAAAGCCCTGCTGGAAAATCCTAATTTCCTGGAAGGGCTGAACGTCTGCAAAGGCAAGATCACCTATCGCGCGGTCGCCGAGGACCTCGGCTACGAGTATGTCGATCCGCGCGTCGCCTTGGAGTCCTGACCGCCGGCCCGACGGCGGCCGAGGCTACCCAACCCGAGCGACGCGGGCGACTGTCGCGCGTTTTATGAGTTCACTGACGGACATCTTCATGAAGCCGGTCACCACCGCCACCATCGACCTCGCGGCCTTGCGCCACAACTTGGCCCGAGTCCGCGCCGCCGCGCCCGCTTGCCGGGTGGCGGCGGCGCTAAAAGCCAACGCCTACGGCCACGGCCTGCTGCGCGCCGCCCGCGCCCTGGCCGACGCGGACGTTTTCGCCGTCGCCCGCTGCGATGAAGCCCTGGCCTTGCGAGAAGCCGGCGTCGCCAAACCGATCGTGGTGCTGGAAGGCTTCCTGCAACCAGACGAAATCGACCTGTGCCGCCAGCACCAACTCCAGGCGACGGTCCATCACGAATCGCAAGTGCGGATGTTGGAGCTGGCGCGGAGCGGTCAGCCGGTGTCGATCTGGCTTAAGATCGACACTGGGATGCACCGGCTGGGTTTTGCGCCCGCGCGGGTTCCCGCCGTTTTGGAGCGCCTCGCGGCGTGCCCGAACGCGGCTCCGAACCCGCGGCTGATGAGCCATTTGGCCCGAGCCGACGACCGGGCGGACCCGTATACCCGCCATCAACTTGAGACCTTCGAAGCGGTCACGCGAGGGCTCGGCGCGGAACGCTCGCTGGCCAATTCCGGGGGCATTCTGGGCTGGCCCGAAACGCACTTCGACTGGGTCCGTCCCGGCATCATGCTGTACGGCTGCACCCCGTTCGATGAGGGCGTCGGCGCGGAGGTGGGCCTGCGCCCGGTGATGACCTTGGCCAGCCAGTTAATCGCCATCCAGCATTACGCGGCGGGCGAGCCGGTGGGTTACGGCGGCGCGTGGTGCTGCCCGCGAGAGAGCCGCATCGGGGTGGTCGGCATCGGCTACGGCGACGGTTATCCGCGCCACGCCCCATCCGGAACGCCGGTGTTGGTCAACGGCCGGCGCGCGCCGTTGGCCGGGCGGGTGTCGATGGATATGATCACCGTCGATCTGAGCGACTTGCCGGACGCGCAGGTCGGCGATCCGGTGGTGTTGTGGGGCTGCGGGCTGCCCGCCGAGGAGATCGCCCGCCAAGTCGGGACCATCACCTATGAATTGTTTTGCAAGATCACGCCGCGCGTGGCCGTGGTCGAGCGCGTTGGTCTTTCAGACAGCGACAAGCCGACCGCCTCGTTCGAAAACCCTGGTTAGCGGATTTTTCAATCAACACCCGCCCGCTCGCCACTCGAACGTTCTCCCGGTCCCAAGGTCGCAATAATCTTCCCCTCATCTTGCGGAGCTTCACCCATGTCGGATCGCCTCGGCCTCAAACAACGCTGGCAACAGTTCGCGGCCGCGCCTCCCGGCCAGCGCTTTAGAGAACATTTCAAGCGCCGCCAACAAAGCCAGCCCAGCGCTATCCACAAGCGGATCTTGGCCATGGGGGCCGGGATTGTGATCATGGGTCTTGGGCTGGTCATGCTGATCGCGCCCGGCCCCGGAATTCTGGTGCTGCTGCTCGGGGCCACGCTGGTCGCGCAAGAATCGTTCGCCGCCGCCAAGTTTATGGATTGGGCCGATATCCGGGTGCGCAGGCTGTTGATCCGCGTCCTGCGGCTATGGCGGCGATTTTCACCGGCGTCGCGTTAATAGCGCGAAATTGCAGGCCAAACCCTTTTTCGGGGCCGGTCGCTCCCGTGGCCGACTCGCGGCGCCTTCGGAACGACGGATGAGGGACATCGATCCCTAGGGCTTCCTCAGAATATTGTTTTCGCGCGCCTTCTCCAGCCAGCGCGGGAATTCGTTGAGCAAGCCGTCGTAGAGTTCGTCGTCCCTGATAGCGTCCAGATGATTGATCTGCATGAATCCGGCGTTGTCAAGCAACCGGCCCGGCAGTTCATCCAGTTTGAGCAGATACGGAAAATAGTCCTGTCCGATGCCCACGAATTGCACGAACACCGGCTGGCTGGAAAGTTCGCGGATCGCCTCCGAGGTGGCCGACCGATCGGCGTTGCTGCCGTCGGTGATAAAAATGACGAAGGCTGGATCGGCTTGCGGCGCGCGGTATTTATCCAGCAACAACCGCAGCGGCGGCGCGTAATGGGTGGCCTCGCGAATTTTGTATTGGGCGAGGATCACCCGCTCGACGTAACCCTCGATCTCATCCAGCGTCACCGCCGGCAGTTGATGGGCCTTGGTGCCAAACAGCAGCAAGTCGATCTGGCCGTCGTCATCGAAGGTGACCGCCAGCCCGAGGATCCGCTCGATCGCGCGCTGGATCACGCCGGATTTATATAGCTCGCGCATCGAAGCGGAGATGTCCAGCACGAGAACCACTTGAGCGCGCTGGTCCCCGATCCCTTGCTTCTTGGCCGCGCAAGCCGCTCGTTCACTCAATGCGATGATGCGCTTGCGAAGATCGACGGACATGCAACCCTCCTGAGTGGCTCATTTTAACGTTACATCCGCGTTCTTTGAGGCGCGTTTAATTCAATTCCAGCGCCCGTCCTATTGCTTCAGTATAGCGCGGGCGCGCCCGCGCGCCGCCCGCGCTCAAATCGGAGGTTCATGGCGCCGCCGCCACTCCGCCAACGCCGTTTCATAACGCTGTAGCGCTTCGCGGTAGTACACCCACATGCAACGTTCGCAACCCCGCTCGCAACATTCGCCTTCTACCGGCGGTTTCGGCGGAATCGGCGGCGGGGAAAATCCGGCCGAGGACATGAGGCGCTCTCCAAAATAGGTAGGATCGGTTTTTCCAGCTACAATCCGGCGATGATCCCTTCGACCGGCTGGACGTATTGGGCGTTGCTCTCGGCGATGTTCGCCGCCTTAACGGCTATTTTCGCCAAAATCGGCATTCAAGGGGTCGATTCGGATCTGGCCACGCTGGTGAGAACCGCCATCATCATCGTCGTGCTTTCGGCGTTCGTGTGGTTTGCGGGCAAGTGGAGCAATCCGTTTGCCCTGTCGTCGAAAACTTGGTTGTTCCTCACTTTGTCCGGGCTGGCCACCGGAGCCTCCTGGGTCTGTTATTTTCGCGCGCTCCAGATTGGCGACGCCTCGAAGGTCGCGCCGGTCGATAAGTTTAGCTTGGTGCTGGTCGCCGTATTTGCCTTCGCCTTTCTCGGCGAGCGCCCGAACGCTCAGGAGTGGCTCGGGATCGCGCTGATCGCCGGCGGCGTGCTAGTCCTGGCGCTCAAGTCGGCCTAAAAACTGGACGGCTTTCAGCCGCGTTGTTGGCCAGTCGATCACGCGCGCGAACATCGTTTCAACCCGATCCTCCTCGCCGGCATCGGCCCCGATCACGCGCCCCGCCACCCGCCTGGATCTGGCCGGCCACGGTCATGGCACCTTCCTTGCTAGAAGCACACTTGACTGACAGCCACGCGCGCCGGCCTTGCCAAAACGGTTTTGGGCGCTGCTTGGCGGCCTGGTTGGCCTCCCGATACCGCGGGAAACGCGCGATCGGGATTCCCTATCAGAATGCTAAACTATTCGATAGCTTGTGTTCTATCTAGCCCAGGCATGGGGCTCCGATTGCGGCGAGGTAAAGCGAGGCATGTTGCAGGTCATTCCCGAATCCAATTATCTGATGCGGATGGCTGATGGGACCATCAAGCAAGTCAATCCGTTCACGGGAACCGAAGTATGGACCGTGCCGGGACGCGGCAACCGTCCGCTCGGGATCGCGTCCGCGCACCCTACCCTGATCGATCCCGCCAAGGCGGACGCGCATTGTTCGTTTTGCGCCAAACTTTATCTCGATACCCCACCTGAAAAGGCGCGTTTGGTCAAAAGCGGCGATAGCCACACCGTGCTGCGCCATCTTGCGGTCGACAATTTGTTTGACACGGTCGCCGAATTTCGCCGCGTTCCCAATTTGTTCGAAATTGTTTCCTTCAATTATTGGCAGAAGAACTTCGACTATCGGCTGCCGGACTCCATCGAACTTCACAAGCGCAACTATCTGAATTCGGTGGCCGGACGCCAGCACGTCTTAAGAATGTCGGAACAGCGTTTGAAGGCGGTCGGCATCGACGAATCGGCCTGGGATCGCATGTCGTTGGACGAACGCTTGCAGTTCGCCAACGCCTTCTTCGGCGGCGGTCACGAGCTGATTGTCGCCCGCCGTCATTTTACCGACGGGGCCACCCACGACGACCAATTGGCCTCGTCCGGCACGCTGACCCCAGAGGAGCATTACCAATACCTGCACTTCACCATCGACGCCTTGCGCGACATTTACGCTAACAACCGTTATGTCCGCTATGTGGCGGTGTTTCAAAATTGGCTGAAACCGGCCGGCGCGTCATTCGATCACCTGCACAAACAATTGGTGGCCATCGACGAGCGCGGTGCTCAAAACGAACTGGAATTGCAGCGGATTCGCGCCAATCCCAATTTGTACAACGAAGCTGGGGTCAATTTCGCGGTCTATCGCAATCTGGTGGTGGCGGAAAACGATCACGCCATCGCTTACGCCGGTTTCGGCCACCGTTATCCGACCCTGGAAATCTATTCCAAGAGCGAGCGCAGCCAGCCGTGGAACCATTCCGCCGACGAATTGCGCGGCATGTCTGATTTGGTGCAAGCCTGTCACGCCGCCACCGGGGCCGAAGTGCCTTGCAACGAGGAGTGGTACTACAAGCCGCCCGATGTCGATGTACCGATGCCCTGGCGGGTGTTGATCAAGTGGCGGGTCTCGACGCCGGCGGGCTTTGAGGGCGGCACCAAGATTTATGTCAACACCATCGATCCCGAGAGCTTGCGCAATCGCGTGGTGACTCGCCTGTTTCATCTCAGAACCCAGGGCAAGACCGCCAATATCAAGATCGCGACCGAATGTCCCTGCCTGCCGAACTGCCTTCGTTACAATCCCGCGGTCCGGCAACAAGAATCCGCTCACCCTGAATTTCCGCCGCTGTCGGTCGGCCCGCAAGAGGGTTGAGCGCGGCCGACCCTCGGCCCGACGCGCCTGTCCGGCCCGCGCGGAGCTGCGCTCGCACTAGCAGAGCGATGCAGTCAACCGCGCGGCGTGAGCTCCAGAATCACATCGAACCGCGCCGCCAGCGCCGCCCCGTCTTGCGGGCGCGGGCTGAAGTCCGCCGACACCCATTCGCGCCGCTCCGAGGGGATGGCGTTGAACAGGGCATCGCGGGCGTTCAAGGGTTCGCCTCGGACATACAGTTGGGTGACGAACGGACGTTCGCCCTCCGGAAAAACCGCCAGATGAATATGCGGAGTCCGTCCCGGATACGGAACCGGCCGAATGGTGCGGAAACGATAGCGGCCATCGGCGTCGGTCACGGTCTGACCGAAGCCCTGAAAATTCGGATCGCGCCCGCCTTGGCGGTCCAGCGGATGGTGATAGCGCCCGTTGGCGTCGCATTGCCAGATTTCGATGCGAGCCCCGTGGATCGGCCGGCCGTCGCGATCGAGCAACCGTCCGGTTAAATCGGTGATCTGTCCCCGAGCAACGCCGTCCGCGCCGCGCACGCGGGTCAAATCGTTATCATCATCGAGCGGCGGCTCGGCAGGATAGAACGGCCCGGCGGTTTGCGCCGGCGTCGGTTCCAAGCGGGCGACCGCCCGCGCCGCGCCCGCCAGCAACCAACTCCCGGCGGCCAGCAACATCCGGCGACGATAGGGATCGGGATTCATGACACACCCTCCGAAAAGTTAATACCCGAAGCACCGCATCATAAATTCAATTCGCGTTAAGAGCCGGCTGAAACAAATGAAACGAAAAGGCCGTCCTCTGAAATCGCTCGGAAATCCACCATCGCTAATGTAACTCGCGCAGAATCACCGCCGAGGAGTAGTTTAGCGATGTTCTTGTCCGATTTTCGTCCTGTCAGCCACGATGCTCGATCGCTGGCTCTTCACACGGATTTGCCACTGACGCAACGATGGACCCAAGAGGCCATCATGGCCCTCAATCTTTTCATCGCCAACCTGACTTTGAAGGCAGGCTCGACAAGTTCGCTACATGCACTTTGCGAAGCGGCGCTGGCGATCAACTTCGCTTTTGCCAAGGTGCCATCCAACCAGCGATTGCAGTACGCGACGCGGGTTCGAGCCAGTTTTCACGGCCTGACGGCGATTTACGGTTCGGCAATCCAGCGTTTCACCAACGCCACGGACGAAGAAGCGCGAAGAAATTTTCCCGCCGCTAAATATCCGATACTCCCGCCCGCTTATGCAAGCTTTCATGGCCGGATTTATTTCACTTCAAATTATCGAGGTTTCAACCCTTCGACCTCACAAGGGTTCGGTCCATCTTGCCGGGCCGCCATGGTGCTCCACGAATGCTTTCATGTCATCGATCTCTCATCCGGCCGTAATGCCATCCACATCTCTGAATTCTCAGAGCCGGCATTCTCCAACCAAAGCCCCGAGCAAAAAATTCACAATCCATCGGCTTATGCAAGCTTTGCGGGGCAAATCTTCGAAAAAGCAATGCAGTGGCCGCCCGAAAAGCGGTTTGGGGCCGGCAATCCAAGCCAGTAAAAAGAGAGAGCGACAGTCCAATTGAGGTCCGATTGAGAAGCGGATTTTGAAACCGACAGCGCTTAACTGTTACTAAAACTTCATCACCTGTTACTGCGGGAGCTTAAAGATGGACCAGAGCCATCGTGCGCGCACCATTCTCTGCCTGAGCGCCGGGATATTGTTGAACGTCGCCTGGGCATTTGATGCCGATACCGCTCGAACACCCAATTCAAATGCCTTGAATGAGCGCCAGTTTTGCACGAACCAGATTCACGGAGAAATTTTTTTGAGGACCGAGCTATTTTTCGGTCTGTCAAGAGCCGATAGACCCGAAGTAAGCGAAGAAGAATTCCAGGCTTTCATCGATACAGAAGTCACTCCTCGTTTTCCTGACGGTTTGACTTTGATTAACGGCAAGGGGCAGTTTAGGGATTCCAGAGGCACAACTGTTCAGGAAAAATCCAAGTTATTAATTTTACTTTATTCTTTCAATCGAGAAACTAATCAGGCTATTGAAACCATTCGCAACGAATATAAAAACGACTTTCAACAGGAGTCGGTTTTACGCACCGACGAACAACAGTGCGTGTCGTTTTAAGCTTGCAAAGGAGAAAAATTCAGAAAAATACCGTCTTGTTAACAGCCGAACCGAAATCCATTTGACCTTGATAGTCCTGTTTCTAAATTAGGAGTGAATTTACCATGAAAGCAATTTTCACCACCGGCGCGGCAATGGCCGCCTTGCTCACCAGTGCAGCGGTCAATCTCGTTCATGCCAATGAAGAAATCAGCTTTGATCTGGTGCCTTCTGGAGCGGTTCAGCAGTGCCTGCCCAACGCCAAGGGGGAAGTTAAAATCGACTCGGGCGAAAATGGCGAGCTCATGACGGTTAAAGTTGAAGGCCTACCTCCCAATACGGCATTTACCCTTTTCGTGATCCAAGTGCCCAATCTTCCGTTCGGGCTGTCCTGGTATCAGGGCGACATTACGACCAATGCCAAGGGCAAGGGCAAGGCGCGGTTCATCGGTCTTTTTAGTGTTGAAACCTTTATCGTGGCGCCGAACGTCGCCCCGGCCCCGGTCATCCATAGCGATCCGATCGCAGATGCCGCCACCAATCCTCAAACCGCGCCAGTCCACACCTATCATCTGGGGATATGGTTCAACTCTCCCGACGACGCCCGCCAAGCGGGTTGCCCGGATATCGTGACGCCGTTCAACGGCGAGCACAACGCCGGCATTCAAGTGCTCAATACCAGTAACTATCCGGATACCGAAGGGCCGCTGTTGCAGTTGAAGCCTTAATCAGTCGTACAACCTTCAACTTAAATTTGAAGCATTTTGCCAATGCGGGGAATGATGGGAGTGAGATCCGAATAGACATCACTGTTGTCGTTCCCTTTCCAACATTTGTTTCTCGATTTATTCTGCAAAATTAACGCGAAACCCCGACGCCATCAAAACCGAAAATCCGCCTAGAATCGGAATAAGAATCCTTATGATGGTCCTTGATTTAACACCTGATTGACCGCCTGAATCACGTCGTTTGGGATAAAAGGTTTCTCCAGCAAAGGCCGCCCGGTCTGGGCCAGGAATTCGGCCGCTCTCCTGCGAAAAGTATCGCCGCTAATAAAAATAACCCGGTCGATCAAATGAGGATGAGATTCCCGCAAGCGCTGGTATAAACCCGGCCCGTCCAAATCGGGCATCTTCAGATCGCTCAAGATCACATCGTAATCGCGCGCTGACAACCGTCGCAGCGCCTCGTTACCGCTGGCGGCCATATCGATGCGATGGCCCGCCGAGGTCAGTATCTCAGCCAGCATTTCGGCGATATCAGCTTCATCGTCAACAATCAGAATAGTCTGAGGTTTAACGCCGATTGGCTCCGCGAAAGCGCTCTCCACCGGCGGAGACGCCAAAACCGCCAGCGGTAGGACCATGACGAAGCGGGCTCCTTCCAGCTCGCTGAGGTCCAGTTCGATCTGACCGCCGTGAGACGTGATGACGCCATAACTGAACGACAAACCGATACCGGTGCCGATCCCCACCGGCTTGCTGGTGTAAAACGGCTCGAAAATGCGGGAACGAATCGCTTCCGGCACCCCTGGACCGTTGTCGGCGAATACGATTTTGGCGGTCTGCTCGGCCCGCGCAAACGAGGTCTCGATCTTCAGGCGTCGCGGAGGGGGGATTTCCAGCAAGGCTTGCTGGGCATTCACCATCAAATTGGTGAAAACCTGGGTGAGCTGATCGGCGTCGGCCGACATCTCCGGCAAGGCCGGATCGAGTTGCAGAACCGTCTCAATATCGGCCGTGCGCAGGCTGTACGCCATCATCTCGACCGCCGCTTGAATCAGCGCATTCAGCGATACCGGCTTGCGCTCGGGCGGCTGCTGTCGGGCGATGGACAGGAAAGTCTTGACGATCCGCGCGCAGCGTTCGGCGGCCTGGCGAATTTTGCCGAGCTTGGTTTTAAGCTGAATATCGGTCGCCTCTTCCTCCAGCATGATCGACCGTCCGACCACCACGGAAAGCGGGTTGTTGAGTTCGTGGGAAACTCCGGCCAACAAGGAACCCAAGGCGCTCAGTTTCTCGCTCTGATGCAGCGCGTCCCGCTGCCGCGCGATCTCTCGCTCGGCACGCTTGCGTTCCTCCAGTTCCTGTTCCAGTTGCTGGTTGAGCAGGGCGAGCTTGGCGCTGCGCTCGCTGAGCGCGCTTTCCCGGGCGCTGATTTCTTCGGACATGGTGTTAAGGGATTGGGCCAATCGGCCGATTTCATCCAATCGTCCGTCAGCCAAATGAATATTAAAATCTCCGGCGGCAATTCGGCTGGTCGCATCCATCAGACTATTGAGCGGTCTGGCCAACTGGGTCCTGAGCACGAAAAAGGTCGTCGCAATTTCCACCAGCAGCGCAATGACGCCCAGAATCAAAATTAAACGCGCCGTTAAAAAAGCGCGCTCCACGATAATAGCCTTTGGGAATACCGTAACTAAATACCAGCCCGGACCTTCTAACCGAGTTACCGCAAGATAGGTGCTATCTTGCTTATTATCGATAATAGCATCTTGAGCATGATTTTTCACCAGGCCGAAGATCCGATTTAATTGAGGATCGTTTGCCGTCTCAATGGTTAAATTACCGTTTTGCGCTTGAATGGCGTCCATAAAACGGGAATGCGCCAGCAAACGACCGTCTTCACGCAACAGGATATTATAAGTGCCCCCGATACGGCTGCTGATCGTTCGCTCGATCAATTCGTGCAACAGCATGTCATGGCCGACGGATAACAGATAGTGACCGTTGAAATTTACCGGTTCCACAATCGATACCATCCAATCGTTGACGGCATAATCAAAATAAAGCGTGGACCACGTTGTGGCCCTCTCGGACCGTTGATCGTCAATAGTCAAAACGGGATCGTTATCGGGCGCGATCAAAGCCAGCTTAGCGTTGACTTCCCAAGAATTGGCATTCAACCCCCAGGGTTTACCCGGCCAAAAGATGAGTATCGCGTGTTCGGGAGTGGTGATATAGAGATTGGTGAAACGGTTTTGCCAAGCAGGTCCATATTGCCGCAACATCTCATAACCGATCACCAAACGCTGTTGTAAATTGAGGTCGAGATCGACATATTTTCCGATGACGCCCGTAATGCTCGTACTCGCAAAAAGACGGTCTTGCAATCGGGTGCTGCCGTCCGCGCGCTCGACGAACAATTCCTCAAATCTCACGCGCGGGTCCGCGTCGCCTAACTGTTCCAACCGTTTACGGTATTCTTGAGTAAAGGCGCGTAGATTGTCCTGGGCCAGCACAAAAATAGCGCTTTCGCGCGCGCCCCATTCCTGAACATACTGTTGCAATTGCTCCAGCGTCTGACTTTCGAGGTTATGCTTGACATAGAAATAGCTGATGACGCTCGCCACGATGACGATGGCGGTGATGCGAATCACCATTTGCAGCAGTGTTTTTCCCGTCAAGGAACGGGATAAATGCGATAGTTCCATGGCTCGACCAAGAGCTAATGCCAAGCGGGTTCCAACGACTACCGCACAATTTCCGCCAGCGAGGGAATACTGTCGATACCGAGTTTCTCCGCCATTCTCGCATTAAACAGCAGTTGGCCTTTCTTGTTGGCTGTTATCGGAATTTTGCTGGGCGGAACACCGTCTAAAATTTTGAGCGCGGCGCGCGCCGACCAACTGCCCATTTCCTCGAAATCCTTGGCCACGCCCATCAGCGCAAACGGGATCGACCACCGGTGTTCCGTTCCAATCGGGATTTTGACGTGTTGTTCGGCGAAGTCGCGCGCCTGCGCATCATCCCAATCGAGAATACCGACATGACTGGTCATCATCGCCATGTCGACCTCATCTTGCAGCTTCAAATAACCTTTTTTCCATTCATCGAAGGTTTTTGCAAAATAGATTTGGCTGAATTGGATATTGAATCGTTTGATGTAATACTCCAAATTCTTCCGTTCGGATAAGGTATCACCCGCAATAAAGCCGATCCGATCCCCCTTGGCGTACTTTTTAAGATGCCTGAAGATTTCCGAGACCAGCGCGACTTCGATCATGCCGGTCACATTCGTATAAGGAAATCCATAAATTGACGCATCCCAGTTGACGCCACAAAATACAAACGGCAATTCCGCATCTTTATAATAAGGCATAATCAAGTACTTAGAGGCATTGTCGTCACTGGCGATCACCACATCGGGGCGAAATTCCTCAATTGTGGTTCGGGCCTTCAGCGCGGCGGCCTTGCTGAATTCCTCGGCGGGATTGCGCTTGGTGTCCATATAAATGATCTTGAGTTCGATCGGATAATTTTTTAAGACCGCCTTAATACTGTCGGTGATGGGATCGCTACCTTCATAACCGATGTGATAAGAATTGATGTAAAGAATTTTTTTGCCTTCATAGGCCGCTTGCGCAAACGCGGCGCCGATCATAAAAAGCGCGGCCAGCAGCCTCCACAAACTTCTCGCGCGCGAGCGTCGCATGACGGTGCTCCTATAAGATCAATTCAAGAGGATGGCATAGCGCGACAACCGGCTTTAAAAATGCCATCACGGTTCGATATCGGGCACAAAAATATAGCCTTTTCCCCACACGGTCTTAATGATTTGCGGCTTGGCGGGATCTTGCTCGATCTTGCGCCGGATTCGGGTGATGCGCACATCGATGCTCCGATCAAACGGGTCCCAGTTGCGATTGTGCGCCAAATCCAATAGTTGATCGCGGGTTAAAACCCGGTTTGGATGGGTAATAAACGCTTTAAGTAAATCGAATTCCATGCCGGTGATGGGGATTTCCACCCCGTTGCCGTCGAACAATTGGTTCGATTCCAGATTCAGCAGGTAATCTCGAAATCGCACGCCGGGTGGCGGCTTGCCAGACGCGGCCTCATCCGTTTTTACCCGCGAACTCACGCGGCGCAGCACGCTTTTGACGCGAGCCAGTAATTCGCGGGGATCGAAAGGTTTGCTGATATAATCGTCAGCGCCCATTTCCAAGCCCACGATCCGGTCGACGACCTCGCCCATGGCGGTCAGCATGATGATCCCGACCGAATAATGCTCGCGCAGGAATCGGGCCAGGCTCAATCCGTCTTCGCCCGGCATTCTGAGGTCCAGGAGTACCAGATCGATGGGCTGTTCCGCCATAACCTGTCGCATAATGGCGCCATTTTCGGCGGTTATGACTGTAAAACCCTGTTTTCCCAAATACTCTTCGACCATTTCCCGCAATTCCGGCTCATCGTCGACGGCGAGGATGCGTGTCTTATCGCTCATGGCCCGCTCTCTAGCTAAGGTTGGCTCCCCGCGCGGTGGGGAATTGAAACGTAGTATCAAACGCTGGAGAAATCTTGTTCGAGCCTCCGAGTCCGCCCGGCGGCGAAGGCCGTGGAAACGCCCCCATCCGGGATGCTCGACGGTGTTAGCGCCGATGGCGGCCATTTCGAGTCAAACCTCCTGAATGGTCTAAGTCTATAAAGATTTTGACGCAAGTTTTGTCCTAGTTTAAACACAGTCCTAATCCCTTTGACCATGGCTAAGCGGACACTCTTCACGAATCCTCCACTAGGGACTGCTTAACAACCGATTAGGTAGCCACCCATGCGGATTCTGCTCGTCGACGATCACACCTTGTTTCGCGAAGCGCTGTTACACGTGCTCAAACAGTTCGAAAGCACGGCGGTAGTGATCGAAGCCTCGACCGCCAGGGAAGCCGTCCGGCTGGCCGGCCACTATCACGATCTCGATCTGATCCTGTTGGATTTGGCCTTGCCGGGCTCGGACGGCTTGTCCATCCTGCCCGAACTGCGCGAGTTGCGACCGACCGTGCCTCTGGTCATCCTGTCCGCCTCCGAGGACCCCTCGGCCGTGCGTCAAGCCCTGACCACCGGAGCGATGGGCTACATTCCGAAATCGTGCAGCAGCCACGAAATGCTTTCAGCCTTGCGTTTGGTCATGGCGGGCGAGATTTACGTTCCGCCGGCCTTGTTGGCGGCTCTGGAAACGTTGCAGATCACGCCAGACACGGATGGCGGCGAAAACGCTGGCCTTGACGGAGCGCTCCAAGCGCCGCCGACACCACAATCCACGGCGCCCGCGCCAGCGCCTGGACCCATCCACTTCGACGGACTGACTCCGCGCCAGCTTGAGGTCCTGCGGTTGATGGCCCAGGGCTTGTCCAACAAAGGCATCTGCAAGCGCCTGAATTTGGCGGAAGGCACGGTCAAATTGCACGTCACCGCGATCATGCGCGCCTTGAATGCCGCCAATCGAACCCAAGCCGTCATCGAAGCCGCGCGGCTCGGCCTGACGCCCGGTTCGAACCCACCGTATTGAAGCGAAGCAGCGTCCGCTAATTCAACGGTTCGGCTTCGTTCGCGCGCAGCAGATGGCGCAAAACCATCCGTAATTTTGCGGGCTGCACCGGTTTGTGCAGCAGCGGGTAGCCGCTGGCTTGCGCCTCGCGCAAATGCTCGGGATCGGTGTCGCCGGTAATGATCAAAGTCGGCACATAGCGACACAGGATTTTCTGCAATATCGCAATCGCTTCCAGGCCGGAAAGCTCGCCGCGCAAGCGGTAGTCCACGATCAGCAATTCGGGCGGCGGGCCTTGGTTCTTCAGCTGCACCTGTGCTTCAGCCAGCGAAATGGACTTGATGACCGCGCAACCCCAACGTCCCAGCAAGCCGCTCATCGCTTCCAACACCGCGCTATCATCGTCCAACACCAGCACCCGGCGGTTTTGCAGCTCCCGACCGGAAAGCGCCGCCGAGACCGGCAAGGGCGAATACGCGGACTTCTCGGCCAAGGGCAGAACGACGGTAAAGCAGGAGCCATGACCCAGGCGCGAGCGGACCGTGATGGGATGCCCCAACAAGGTAGCCAGCCGCTTGACGATGGCCAACCCCAGGCCCAAACCTATGCCCCGATGTCGGTCCCGCGCCGGGTTACCCAACTGATAAAACTCCAGAAAAACGCTATCCAACTGGTCATCCGGAATTCCGGGACCGGTGTCGTGAACCTCGACATGCAATTTGTTGCCGCGCCGGCGCGCGCCGAGCAGAATGCGGCCGTTGCTGGTATACCGCAAAGCGTTAGTCAACAAATTCCTCAAAATCCGCTCCAACATGGCCAAATCCGTTTTCACGATGGCCCGGCTGGGCCGCGCCCGCAAGCTGTTAGCGGTTTCGCGAGCCAGCGGCTGATACTCGTTTTCCAGCCGTTTGAACAAGTCAGCCAAGGCCACGGCGCCTATATGAGGTCGGATCACGCCGGCGTCCAATTTGGAAATATCCAACAAGGCGTTGAGCATGCCGTCGATGGCTTCGATGGATTCCTCGATCTGGCGGATCAGCGGTTCGGTTTCCACGTTGCGGACGCCGTCCGCCAAATTGGCGAAAAACAGGCCCAGCGCGTGAATCGGTTGACGCAAGTCGTGACTGGCGGTCGCGAGAAACCGAGTTTTTGCGGCATTGGCCTTTTCCGCCCCCTGTCGGGCCGTATCCAGTATTTCCTCGCGTCGCTTGAGTTCGCTGATGTCGGTATAGGTCAGAATCCGGCGACCGTCGGGCATGTCCGTTTGCAGGATTTCGATGATCGCGCCATCCGCGCGCCGGTGCTCCATCGCGCCCGATCCAGTCAGTGCTATCGGCGGATCGGCGGCGTTCAACACCTCACCCAGCGGCTGGCCGGCGTAGGCGGCCCGGTCGTTCAACCCGAGCAAGCTTAAAAAGTGCTGGTTCCACATCCGCAACCGATCATCTCGGTCGATCAGGCTGATACCCTGTTGGATATTTTGCAGGGTCGTCTCCAGCAAGGCGGATTTTTCTTCCGATTCCCGGCGCAGCGCCGTGTTTTCAAAGCTTAGCTGCAAGGAACGATTCAAGGTTTTGTAGACGTTGCGGGCATAAAATAAGCTCGCCGCCAGATTCAAGCCGACCAATAAAGCCACCTGCGCGCCCAAGGTCTCGGCCCGCGCGATCAACACCACCGCCAGCGACAGCAAGACCAGCGCCGAGGCCAGATACGCGGGTGGATAAGACACCACCGCCATCAGCCCCTGGGCGTTTAACACCACCACGATGACCGTGATGATCATGAGGTTCGCCGGCTGGTTGGGATCTAGAAAAAAAATCGGCGCCGCCGCCCACAGCAACCCAAAACTCCAGGATAAAGCGACCGCGATCCGACCCCAGTAAGGCGTTGCCTCCACAGCGGGCCGCGCCCGCTGGTAGGCGCGCATCACCCACCAGCGCACCCCCGCCAACCCATACAGCGTCGCCAGCCAAACCGACAACTCTCCCCGTGCCGCCGTCTCCCATAACGCGCAGACCAAGAGAGTGCTTAAAACCAGATGAACGATAATCGAGACCGGAACCGATCTGAATAAAGTCCCGATCAGTTCAGCTTGAATTTCCGCTTGATTGATCCGCTCGCTATCACGCATAGCTACTTGCTTCATCCTGGATTGCTCGGATAGTTGAGGGACGCCGCCATCGCGCGGATCCGTCCGCATGGACGTTACGTCAGCCATCAATAAGGGTTCGGGCGATCGTTGCGATCCGACTTAAGCCGGCTTGGCGTTTCTTCTTTCCATCCGGGCTCCGTTTCGCGACGCGGGGGCGCGAAATAAAAACGCGCTCCCGGAAACAGGACAGGATCTCGAGCATCAGGCGTCGTGGGATAGGGGTCGTTTTGGAGCACGCGATCCATTTGCTCGATCCACTGCTTCATCGCGTCCAGTTCCTTTGATGATGCCGGCTTCATTTCGGCGTCTTTCAATCCATGCGTCACATACCGTTGGTTTGGCGGCACCGACAAAGGCGCCCAATAGTTTTGCTTGGAAACCATCCGAACCCGACCTTCCAATATCGTGCACTCTATATCGCCGTTCTCGCTGACTTTCATCACCCACTCCGTTCCTTCAGCGCCGGCCGTCACGAATTCCGTATCCACTTGAAACGCGCCCCTCACCCTGACGAACATTTCTCCGAAAAAGGCGAAAACCGAGCCAATTCGAATCAAACTATCGGGTTTTAGATACAGTTCCGAGCCGTTTGGAAAGCGAAGCGTCACCGCATACTTCGGCCCTGTTCGAATTCGATCGCCTATCAGCAACTGCATGTTGGGCGTGGCGCTCACCCGAACCCCCCGGCGCATGACTCGAATCTGACGCCATTCTTCAGCATTAGCCAAGCGATAAGTCGCGCCGTACGAGGACTGATCGACCGCCAAGATCCCATATAGAATCGGCGAAGGCGCGCCGTCCAGGGCGAACGCCAGCGCCGCGCAACCGAGCCAGCCGAAAACCAGCAGTACCAGACGGCGCGGCGGAATTCGCAAATCGCTGATGAGAGAACCGGAGCACGGGACATGATGCATTGCGTTCATCTAAAACCATCTCTTGCCAATCTTTCCAGCCATCCAGTAGGAAACGCCAAAAGCCAATAACGGGTAGAGCATATTCAACACGATAAGATAAGCCTGAAAAAGATAGCTTGCGAGCGCGCAATAACTCAGAAAAACACCGGTCAACCCGCCGGCCCGGACTAATCTCGATTGCCGCCCTACCGTCAGATTCAGCAAACCGCCCGACAGACCCATCCCCATCAGCGCAAAAAATTGTCCCCAACCCTCCAGCAGTTTTATCGAGCGTTTTGCGAGCAGTGAGTCAATCGCAATGGCGTGTAACTCAACGCCGTAGCGTTCCACGGCCGTCCATCCATGCACCACCGGAAACCGCTCGTCGTTACGCTCGACTCCTATCAAAACGAGTTTATTTTCGAAGCGATCCGCCAGGGTCCGGTCCGAAGCTTTAAAAATCGCCTCATAGGCGTATTTCGCCTGAGCGGGGTCAAACCCCGCCACGAACGCGGGATCGATGATGAGACTGGCGACTCGATCCTGCTTGCCGATGGCGGGACAGCCCGCTTGTTCCCATTTGACCTGCTCGATGCTGGAAACGACCGCTCGATCAACAATTTGCCGGGTCGCCGGATCGAGCAGATCGAGCTCTTGCAGACCCCGATCAAAGACGACTTCGCGGCCCTGGAAGGCGGCGCTCGCTTCCAGCGCGAGCGAAAATAGCGCCGGCCGGCTTTGCGGCAGCACCAGCAAGGGCGCGGTTTGCGATAGGCCCCACTTTTTTCCGATGCACAGCAGGCCGGGCTTGACGCCCGCCCGTTTGAAGGATGGCGACAAATTCGGCGTTCCGCCATCGAGCCGGCGAAAACCCGCGATGACGGTTGCGCCACGACGGCGCGCGTCTTCGACCGCGCTGATGAACTCCCGATCCTGGGCGCTCGGTTCCTCGAAATACAGATCGAAGGCGATCACTTTCGCTCCGGCTTTGGCGAGGCGATCCAAAACGAGCGCGTGCTCGCGCCGCCAATCCCGACCGAAGGGCTTGCCGAGCGCCTGCTCGGTCTGATCGGTGATCGCGACGACGACGACCGAGCCGCCGCTTTGCCTGCTGGACCAAGCTCCCGCCAGCCACACGGCGTAGCTCTCGATTCTGAAGGCCGGCGGCAGAAAATCGAAAAGCCGGATCCAGAAAAACAGAAAAATCAGCAGCGAAGCCGCCGCCGCCACGATCACGACGATCTGGCGGTAGCCGAGCTTTCGTTCGAGTCTGGACAACTCGGCCGTCTGCTGCTCCAAAGCCGTTTTAAAGACTGGACTCGCGGTCTCCTGACATTTCTGTTGCAGTTTCTCGATATTGTCCCGATAGGCGTTCTTGGCGGCTTCGGAGCGGTGATACGCTCCCCTCGCAAGCGGTAAATCCGCCAGCCGGTCGCCGGCCGCCACATTGAATAACAAGCCCTCGCTGGCGCGCATGAACAGCACCGGCGCGCCGATATCACGCTCGCCGGGGAATTCTCCCAGCAAGCGGTTCCTGGCGTGGCTGACCGCGAATTCGACGCGACCGCGCGCCTGACCCTTGAACAGCGCCTGGTAGAACTCCCGGCTGAATAAAACGGCCGCATCGTCATAAACGGCGTACTGCATCGCCACCACCGCCGGCACCCCCTGCTTGATCAGCCGATGGGCCAGCCCGGCCAACGGGGCTGTCAGGGAGGTTTGCGCGCCTTGGCAGGAATTTAAAAAAACCAGTTTTAGGGTGGGATGGTTGGCGAACAGACTCACCAATCGATCATCAGCGATCCATTCGGCGTCGCCTTGCTCGCTATTTAACTGAAGGAAAGCGCGATCGTGTTCGAAGCCGCCATGTCCGATGAAGTGAAATCCGTGAAAAGGCTGTTCCAACAACGCATCGCTGAGACGGTTCAGAGTGACCGTTCCTTCGAGAATCGCGATCTGGACCTGCTGCTCCAATCCTTCCAGCGTCCGGATCAGATTGGATTTTTCGCGAGCCGCGTCGAGTTCGGCGCTGTCGGGGATCGCAACGAGCATCCTGAGGGGCAACATCGCCTCCAGATGGTCGATCGGCTCGAAAATCTCCAAATAACGGACCACCGGACATTGAATGGAGGTTCCCAGGAAGCGCTCCCGACGCGGGCAGTAGAGAAATTCCCACGGCAGCACGATGAGTTCGGGCGCTTCGATCCGCAGGCGAATCCGAATCCCTTGTTCCGAGCGGTGGTTCCAGGACTGCCCCGCCGACCGTTCGAACAACCGCTCGACATCGCCGGTAAAAAGCAGCTGGTAGAGCTGGCGACCGAACGCGATGAGATCCGCTTGATCGATCTGACGCTGGTCTAACCGCTGCTGGATCTGTTGCAAAAACTCGCGGCGCGGGTCGAGCGACACACTTCCTCGAACCTCGCCCAGCGGCGAGGCCGCCCGCACCGGGTAGCGGCCGTCAACCCCGGCATCGATCCAAAGATCGAAGTTGGTGTATCTCATAAGGTGGCGCTACGGCGGCGGCTTGCGACACAGCGTGAACTTAACTCCTCCCTGCGCCTCAAGTTTTACCCCGCTGCCGACCAGCGTGACTTGACCCTCGCCGGTGATTTGCGCCATCACTTCGATCTCTGAAATCTGGAAAGCGCCGATCTGATCGGATCCCTCCTGCAAAATTTCTCTGATTTGATGGAAAAAGGACTCCATGTTTTTTTTGAGCACCGAAACGCTGATCGCATTCACGACGCCGCCGGCCAACTTGTCGCCGATACCCCTTTCCGCGCGCTTTTCATCCAAAATCCGATTGGTGGAACCCACGACTAAAATAGTGCCGGTGCTATCGATCTCCATGCCTCTCTCCTCGATTTCCGGTTCAAATTGAACCGCTGCGCCAGCGGCCTCATTTCAGGAATGAATCAATTTCCCTCGCGACTCATCGACATGGGTCGATTTTCCTAAATGAATTCGGTTTTTTTCTTTAACGCTCCCAATGGGTTTGGATTTTACATCGAACACTTCAATTGAATATATGACCTTCGCTCTATAACTTTAGTCATACTGTTCAATTGCAAAACTGTTTCAATTGTTTCATTCGTTTCAAGCCGTTTCAAATTGAATTGATCAGTCGGTTCAATTTGAATCGCTTTATCGCTTCAATAGTTCAAACTTTCCTTAAATAAACTTTGTATTATTTATTTTAGTCTAACAGAATAGACGAAAAACCATGCTTTTATTAGACAAAAATGCACTGATTAAAAAAGATTCTCCATAACGTTTTTTAAGTCAAATCAAAAATAAAATTAATTATAATCAAATAATTAAGAATCATTTTTTCGATATATTGAATTTCGCGAACCACCGCCAACGCCATTCAACTTACAGATTTTCTCAAATTGGCACAGGAATGGCTTAGCATTGCAGGCCATTTGTAACTGCCGGAATAAGTCGCTCATTTCCCAGTAGAGCATTTGCTCTATTACTTCTGACTGATTTTAAAGGGAAGCGCTCGAACTTATAGTCAGTCACATACAAAGCTTGATGAAACTGAACTGCGAACTGCTTGATAGTCTGGAATGGAATCGAACGGCCAGTGTCCGGCGCGCAGTCTAGGAGAAACCATGAAAGAGCCCATGAAGTATTTTTCGCAAAGCATGACCTTATTAGGAAAGGTCACCGACATTAATGCCAAGGAGGCGTCATTTACGCTGCGCTGTCGCAGCGGAGACAGCTTTCTGGTCCAGACCAGCTCGCAAACGACCTTTAATGTACTGCGCAATCTGGACGAATTAAGCCGGGATCGCGTTCCCACGCCGCCGGACTCCGATCCAAACGGCGGTCTTTCCGAGAAGGTGCGAAAATACATTCATGTCGATGAGTTAATTATTATTTATGGCATCTATCAAGCCCATCAAGGAAAAGAACAGTTTCAAGCCAGCACTATCACTTTACCTCATTATGAGAAAGGCCGATATATCTTTGAGGAATCCCATTGGTGGCTGACTCAGATTTCTCGCTTGGCCGATGAGTGGCTGGATGATTTATTCGGTGATCGCCGCAATTATCAAATGGACGATTTCGCCGAGTTTTATCAGACCAATCTCAACATTTTTGGGCTGCCGATGCAGGACGATAGCGTGCAGGAATGCGCGACCTTATCTCGTCTGATTTACGGACTTTCCTCGGCTTACTTGCTGACCGGCAACCTGCGTTATTTGTGCGCGGCCAAGGCGGGTGTCCAATACCAGCGTTATACCTTCCGCACTTTAAGCCATGATGGCAAAAGCTGCTTTTGGAGTTTCGGCAAACGCAAAGTACGCGATAGGGGCGCCAAAATCGCGGTGGCCTCGGAGAATTGGGACGACCGCGACACCATTCCCCTTTACGAGCAAATTTATGCGCTGGCCGGTTTGGCGCAATACTACCGCATCACGCAAGATTGGGAAGTGCTTGAGGACATTCAACGCACTACCCGCACCTTCCAGGAATTTTATCTCGATCCGTCCGCGCACGGCGGTTATTTCTCCCATCTCGATTACGCGACCTTGCGTCCCGACCATGAAGCGCTGGGCGACAACCGCTCGCGCAAGAACTGGAATTCCATCGGCGATCATATTCCGGCTTATCTGGTCAATCTGATCCTGGCGTTGGACCCGCTGCCCCACGGCGGCAAAGGCTGGGAAGAACTCGGCGAGTTTTTAAATACCTGCCGCACGATTCTGGATACCACCTCCCAGCTGATCTTGCAGAAATTCCCCGACCCCAATCCCGAAGTGCCGTTCGTCAACGAACGGTTCCATGCCGACTGGACGCCCGATCAGCAGTGGCGTTGGCAGCAAAATCGCGCCGTGGTCGGACACAACCTGAAAATCTCCTGGAATCTGACCCGCGTGGCCAGCTATTACCGGGTCTTGGCGGAAGAAAATCGCGACCGAGGCCGGGATACCCAAGCGCAACAGCACGAGATGGTTGCGAACGATTTTCTGAATCTGGCAAAAAAACTGGGCGATGCGATGGCGATTCACGGCCTCGATCAAATCCGGGGCGGCTGTTTCGATGCGGTGGAGCGCGAACCCCAGCCCAATGTGCCCATTGAATTCACTTGGGGTAATACCAAGGACTTCTGGCAACAGGAACAAGGAATTCTGGCTTACCTGATCCTATACGGGGCCACGCAAGATTATCGTTATTTAGAGCTGGCGCGTGAAATGGAGGTTTTCTGGAATGCCTGTTTTCTAGATCACGATAACCGGGGCATTTTCTTCCGGGTCAACGATAATGGCCATCCGATTATCGAAGGGTCCTACGGCCAAAAAGGCGGTCATTCCGTTTCCGGCTATCACGTCTTTGAGTTGAATTATCTCGCGCATATTTATACGCGATCCTTCGTGCGTCCGGCTATCGATAAAGGCCATGAAGACGGCGCTAATTTCTGCCTGTTTTTCTGCCCGGACATCAAGACAGGCCGGGATACTCTCAATGTTTTGCCGGATTTTTATTCGCCCGGCGCTATCGAGATCGCCGGAATCTCGGTGAATGGCGTACCCCGCAAGAGTTTCTCCTCAGACAACTTCCAAATCGACTTGGAGGAAGAAGAACTCGGTTCTCCCATTGTCGTTGAGTTCCGTCCCAAGCTTCTCAAGAAGGTGTGACCGTGATTCTTCAATCGTTGACCGGAAAAAAGATCGCGGTGCTGGTGGAAAGCCAGTACGTCCCCGGCGAAATCGAAGCCTACCGATACGGTTTCGGCGCGCTAGGGGCGGAGGTCCACTTGATGTCGCGGCTTTGGAATCAGCCGAAACAGGTCTTTGTCGGCGAGGTGGAACAGCCCGGCCAGACGCCGCAAACCCTGGAGGTCAGCATCGACTTCCAGAACGTCGATCTCGACGACTACGCGGCGGTGATCATGGCGGCCAATTACACCAGCGTCCGGTTGCGCTATTTCGCGCCGCCCGACGGCCAGCCGGTCGCGCCGGAGATGGTGCGCGCCGCGCCGGCGGTCCAGTTCTTCGCCCGCGCCATGCGCAACCCGCGCATCGTCAAGGGCCCGCTGTGCCACGGCCTGTGGATTCTGACGCCGAACCCGGAACTGCTGAAAGGCCGCAAGGTGATCTGTCATGAAGTGGTGCTGGCGGACGTGCTGAATTGCGGCGCGGTTTACGTCCCGCAAGACGCCAGCAACGGCGGGGTAGTGGTGGATGGCGATCTGGTGACCGGGCGCAGCTGGCATGAGGTCGAGCCGTTCGTTCAGGCGGTCGCCCGGCAGATTTTGGCTTTGAACGCGGAGGTTTGAACTCATGAGTCGCAAGATTTTGATCGTGTTGTCGGAGTGGGGGTTCTGGGGCGAGGAATTGATCGGCCCGCTGGAGGTGTTCGACGCCGCCGGCTACCAATCCACGTTCGCGACGCCGACCGGCAAGCGGCCGGTCGCCATCGCCGTCAGCAAGGACGCCAGCTACGTCGATCCGCCGCTGGGCCGGCCGGTCACCACGCCGGAGATGGCGGCCAAGGTGCAGGCCATCGACGATCCCGCCAACCCGCGCCTGGACAACCCGATCAACCTGTCGGCCTGGTTTCCGATGCAACCCTACTGGAGCGCGCCCGAAGTGTTGCGACAGTGGGAGAGCTACTACCGAGACGTGGCGAGGGCGCGGGAGCAGATCGGGCAATACGACGCCCTGCTGATGGTCGGCGGCAGCGGCCCGCTGGTCGACATGGCCAACAACCACCGGGTGCACGAGCTGATTTTCGGCTTCCTGGGGCAAAACAAACCCGTGGCGGCGGAATGTTACGCCGTGACCTGTCTGGCCTTCGCCCGCGATTTCAACGACCGTAAAAGCATCATCTGGGGCAAGCGGGTCACCGGCCACTGCAAGGAATACGACTACCTGGACGGCACCGGTTTCATGCAGAGCTACAACCGGTTCCTGGATTTCAACATGGGGCCGCCGCCCTACCCGCTGGAATACATCCTGCGCGACGCCACCGGGCCGGACGGCGGCTACCTCGGCAACGTCGGCCGGGAAACCTCGGTGATCGTCGATTACCCCTTCATCACCGGCCGCTCCACGCCGGATTCCACCCTGACCGGCCAGATGGTGGTGGAAAGCTTGGAACGGGGCCTGCGGCGCTACGGCTGGTAGGCCCGAAATCGGACGGCGACAACCGCGGCCGAGCATTCATGCCGCGATGGAAAAAGGTGAGGTCATGTCTGGGAAAACAGGGCATCGCAAGCTCTTGGAACAACTGGAGGCCGACGGCGTCCGCTACCTGTTCGGCAATCCGGGCAGCAGCGAGGAAGGGTTGATCGATGAAATCTCGCGCTTCCCGGCCATCGACTACATCCTGGGGTTGCAGGAAGCGGCCATCGTCAGCGTCGCCGACGGCTACGCCCAGGCCACGCAAAAACCGGCGGTGGTGCAGCTGCATTGCAGCGTCGGCCTCGGCAACGCCATCGGCAGCCTGTATCACGCCAAGCGCCGGCGCTCGCCGCTGGTGGTGATCGCCGGCGAATCCGGCGTCGCTCACGATGCGATGGACGCGCAAATGGCGGCGGATCTGGTCGCCATGGCCCGGCCCGTCACCAAGTACGCCGCCCGCGCCATCGACTCGCGCAGCCTGCTGCGGCTGTTGCGGCGCTGCTTCAAGATGGCGGCCACGCCGCCGTTCGGGCCTGTGTTCCTCTCGGTCCCGCAGGATGTGCTCGACGCGATCAACGATGAACCGGTGCTGCCGACCGTCGCGCCGTCCTCGCGGGTCGTCCCGGAACCGTCGATCGTGGCCGCCGTCACCGCCATGCTGCGCGGCGCGCAACATCCGCTGATCCTGATGGGCGACGGCGTCGCTCACTCGCAAGCCCAGCCGGAACTGGCGCGCCTGGCGGAAGTGTGGGGCGCGCGCGTCTACGGGGTGATGGCCTCCGAATTGAACATCTCGTGGACCCACCCGCTCTATTGCGGCCTGCTCGGCCACATGTTCGGCCACTCCAGCCAGCGCGTCGTCGCCGAAGCGGATGTGGTGGTGATCTGCGGCACCTACGTTTTCCCGGAAGTGTTCCCGCTGTTGACCAATCCGTTCCGGGCCGACGCCAAGATCATCCATATCGACCTCGATCCCTATGAGATCGCCAAGAACCATCCGGTCACGGTGGGCTTGCTCAGCGACCCGAAGCTGACGCTGAAAGCGCTGGCGGACATGCTGACCGACGCCGCCACGCCGGCGCAACGGGTTGCGGCGGCCGAGCGCGTCCGCGCCATCGGCGAGCTCAATCAACGGACCGTGCTAGACGCCAAGGCGCGTGACGAGGCGGTTCGCGAGGCCGTGCCGCTGCACATGTCCGCCTTCGCGGCGGAGCTGGCCCAGCGCCTGCCCGAAGACGCCATTCTGTTCGACGAATCGTTGACCTACTTCCCGGAGCTAACCCGTTGGTTGCCCCCCAAAACTCCGGGTTCTTTCTTTCAGACCCCCGGCGGCACGCTGGGAGTCGGGCTGCCCGGCGCGATCGGCGCGAAGTTGGCGCACCCGCAGCGGACGGTGCTGGGTTTCTCCGGCGACGGCGGCTCGATGTACACCTTCCAGGCGCTGTGGACGGCGGCGCATTACCGGATCGGGGCCAAATTCATCGTCTGCAACAACGGCGGCTACCGGCTGCTCAAGCAAAACCTGCTGGATTACTGGCGCACGCTGGGTCTGAAGCCGGACCAGTTCCCCCCGTCGTTTCCGCCGTCGTTCGACATCGCCGAGCCCGGCCTGGATTTCGTCGGTCTGGCTCAGGCGTTGGGCGTGCCCGGCCAGCGGGTCGCGAAACCCGCCGATATCGCCCCGGCCATCCAGCTCATGCTGGCGCATGACGGGCCGTTTCTGATCGATTTGCGGCTGGACGGCGGCGTGCCGCGTCCGGTGAATTGAACCACCAGCAAGCTGAGCGAGGAGTGTGGGTTATGTCGGATCACAACACGTCGAGGGTCGCCGGGCCTTTCCGCCGCGAGGAGATCGTGGCCTTCGTCGCCGACTGGTATCACCAGCTCGATGTTCACGCCCCGGCCGACCACCTGGTCGCGCTGGTGGACGAACGGGTCGAGATGCAGTTTCCGGAGGGGACGGTCCGGGGCGCGGAGCAATTCCGCGCCTGGTACGAAGGTGTGATCCGGCTTTTTTTCGACGAACTGCACACCGTCACCCGCGTCGGCATCGACTGGCAAGACGGCCGTTGCCTGCTCGATGTGGTGGTCAACTGGCAGGCCCGGCGCTGGCGGCCGCCCGCCCCGCGCAGCGAATGGATCGGCTTCGATGCTTATCAACGCTGGGAAATGACGGTTTCGCCCAACGACGGCCGGCCGGTGGTTTCCCGCTATATCGTCGATGAACTCCGGCCGATGCCGGGCTCACCGCCGCTGTGATCGAACGCGCGCCAACCCGGCTCCGCGATTCCGAACAAACTTTTGAAATTTAAGCAACCGAGAGGACTACACCATGGCAGACACCCACCCCAACATCGCGTTGGTGCAACGCATGTACGAGTGCTTCAACCGCAACGACATGAATACGATCCGCAACGAGATTTTCGCGCCGGATCTGGTCTGGAACCTGCCCGGCCGCCACCCGCTGTCGGGCACCAAGAACGGGGCCGAGGAAGTGCTGGCGTTCTTCGCCCAGTTGGTGCGAGCGAACATCCAAGTCACCCTCGACCCCCAGCGCGACCCCAGCACAGGCGTCGACACCTTCGGCGACGACACGGTGGTGGAAGTCCATCGCGGCCAAGGCACCACCACGGTGCGCGACGCTTCCGGCAGCGAATCGCAAGTGACCCTCAACGCGCTCAACTGCACCCATTACCGCATTCAAAACGGCCGGATCGCGCGGGTGCAGGTGTACATCAGCGACCAGCACGCCGTCGATAACTTTTTCAACACCGTCTACCAGCTCAAGCCGATCCCCGAACGGCTGGCAGCTTAGGAGATCCTCATGGCCATCATCACCAACGAACAGGTCGCCGCCGCCTACGCGGCTCTCGCCACCGGCCAACGCAGCCAGATCGCCGAACTGTGGGCCGAGGATTTGCGCTGGCTGGTCCCCGGCCACAACCAACTCTCCGGTTGGAAAAACAATCTGGATGAATTCATCGCGTTCATGGCAACGGTCGGGCGGCTGTCGGACAACAGTTTCCGCATGGACTCGATCGCGGTCATGGCCGCCGATAACTTTTCGGCGGATGTGACCCGCAACACCGGCAATCGCGCCGGCCAAGCGGATCGCCGGCTCGATATCGACGTGATCCATTGGCTGACCTGGCGCGACGGCAAGGTCGTCGAGGGCCGGGGCGCGATCTTCGGCGACGGCACCGCCCAGTACGACGAATTTTGGACTTGAGAGCGAGAGGAGTACGCCATGCCCATCGTCAGCGTCAAAATCATCGAAAACTTTTTTACCGACGAGCAGAAAACGGCGCTGGTCAAGGATCTGACCGACGCCTTTTGCAAAGCCACCATGGAAGCGGCCCGGCCCTACATCTACGTGATGGTGGAAGAGGTCAAGCAGGGCAAATGGGGGCTGGCCGGCCATCCGCTGCCGGACCCGGATTTCCTGATCAACGACTTCGTCCCCATCATCGAGGACGCCGCCGACGAGTTCGTCAAGGCCTACAACGTGCCGCGACGACGGCCGCGCGGCCCCTCGGCGTAAGTTTCTTTTGGCGGATTCAGCTTCAGCACAGGAGCGCGATTGATGAGCACTCGAGATGTGATCGACCGGTATTACGAAACCGCCCGACGCGGCGCTTGGGATGAGTGGCTGACCCTGTTCGCCGAGGATGTGACCGGCGACGAGCAGCTGGCCGGACATTTTGAAGGCATCGGCGTCTTGGAGGGCGCAATCGGGGCCATCAGCTACGGCTACAGCAAATTCCAGATGTTGCCGCTGGAGATCGTGGTGGACGGCGAGCGGGCGGTGGTGATCTGGCGCTGCGACGCCGCCAACCGGGCCGGCACGCCCATCGCCTACAACTACCTGCCGGATCGGGAAGTGGTCGGCGCGAATTACTTCCGCCTGGAAAACGGCAAGATCAAGTACATGCGCACCATCCACGACGAAACCGCCTTCGCGCCCTTCAACCATCCCACCAACCCCAAAGCGCCGCCGGGTTAAGGAAGCTGTCTCATGAGTGCTTACGATTTCGTCATCGTCGGCGCGGGGTCCGCCGGTTCGGTGCTGGCCAACCGGCTGAGCGAAGACCCGAACGTCCGGGTGCTGGTGCTGGAAGCCGGGCGTTCCGACATCCCGACCGACATCGAAAACCGGATCCAGCTTCCCGCCGCGTGGCCGACCTTGCTCGGCTCCGAGGTGGATTGGGGCTATCGCAGCGTGCCGCAGCCGGGCCTGAACGGACGGGAAGTCTACGAGCCGCGCGGCAAATTGCCCGGCGGCACCAGCAATCTGTACGTGCTGATGCACATCCGCGGCCACGCCTCCGACTTCGACGGCTGGGCCGAACAGGGCTGCCCCGGTTGGGACTATCGCAGCGTGCTGCCCTACTTCCAAAAACTGGAAGATCAGGAAGACGAGGCCGGCCCCTGGATCGGCAAAGGCGGCCCGATCTCGCTGTTGAACGCCGGCTTGCACGAGCCGAACCCGACTTCGGCGGCCTTCATCGCCGCCTGCCGGGAACTGGGCTATCCGGCCACGGACGACTTCAACGGTCCCCAGATGGAAGGGACCGGCTGGCATCACGTCAACATCCGCGACGGCAAGCGCTGTAGCGCGCGGGAAGGCTATCTCTTTCCCGCCCTGGCCCGCCCGAACGTCACTTTGAGCGCCAACGCCCAGGCGACCCGGCTGCTATTCGAGGGATCGCGCTGCGTCGGGGTCGAATACAGCCAGCACGGTCAATTGCAGAGCGCGTGGGCGGCGCGGGAGGTGCTGGTTTGCGCCGGCGCGATCGAATCGCCCAAGCTGCTGCTGCTGTCCGGCCTCGGCAACCCCGATCACCTGCGCGAATTCAATATTCCCGTCGTGGCGGCGCTGCCGGGCGTCGGCGAGAACTTCCACAACCACGTGCTGGCCGGGCTGATTCAGACCACCGCGCGGCCGGTGCCGCCGCCCCATCTCAATCTGTCGGAAGCGGCGCTGTTTTACAAATCCGACCCCCGACAAAGCGGGCCGGACATCCAAATCGCCTTCGTTCACGTGCCCTTCGATGTCATCGTCGGCCGGCAAAATCCCAACGCGGTCAGCATCTTGCCCGGCGTGGTGCGGCCGACCTCGCGCGGCTGGGTGCGGCTGGCGAGCGGCAATCCGTCAGACAAACCGCTGGTCAATCCGAATTACCTCGGCACCGAGGAAGACACCCAGCGCCTGGTGGACGCCATCAAGCGCTCGCGGGAGATTTTCGCCGCGCGCGCCTTTTCCGACTGGGTCACCGGAGAGGTCATGCCGGGGCCGGGCGTCAGCACCGACGCCCAACTGCGCGAGTTCGCGCGGCAGCGGGCCGACTCGTATCACCACCAAGCCGGCTCTTGCAAGATGGGCATGGACGAACGGGCGGTGGTGGACCCCAACCTGCGGGTGCACGAGGTGGAGGGCTTGCGGGTGGCCGACGCCAGCGTGATGCCGGCGGTGCCCTCCGGCAACTGCCACGCCGGGATTCTGATGATCGCTGAAAAATGCGCCGATCTGATCAAGGCCGGACGCTGAGGAGACGCTGCCATGCGGTTTCACCATCTTTCGCTGAACTGTAGTGACCCATCCGCCATCGAGCGCTTCTACAGCACGCATTTCGGCTTCCGCCGCGCCCGCGCGATCGATTTGCCGGACGGTCGCCAGATCGTGTTTCTGCGCGGCGGCGATGTGTATCTGGAGCTGTTCCCGGCGCAAGGCGCGCGGCCCGCGTCGCCGGATACCAACAACGAGGGACTGCTCTACCCCGGCGTGCGCAATTTCTCGTTCCAGGTGGATGACGTGGACGCCCACCTCAAGGCGATGGGCGATGAGGCGCGGATCAGCTTCGGGCCGCTGAGTTTCGACGCCTTCATCCCCGGCTGGCGCAGCGCGTGGCTGGCCGACCCCGAGGGCAACATCGTTCAAGTGACACAGGGTTTCACCGATCAGGACAACCCGCCCCCGCCGCCAGCCTAAACGATGCTCCGGCGCGCCATTCTGCGGAAGGATGAGAGGGAGATTTTTTCATGGCATTGATTCCCGTGCGGTTCGAGTATCTGACTGGATTGCGGCAACCGCTGCTGCGCAACGCCCGCTTGTCGGGCAACTGGAACGCCCAAGGCGCGCGCTCGGAGGCGTGGAGCTCGACGCCGATGGAGGCGTTCACCGCCGAGGACGGCTGCCCCGCGTTCCGGGCCACGGTCCAACTCGACGACAGTCAGATCGGTCAGAACTTCCGCTGGGGCGTGACGGCGGACGCGCCGCAACGCGCCGACGCCTGGGCCATCCCCACCGAAGTCAGCGACGCCAATGCGACCGAGCGCTACCGCAGTTTCACCCTGCGCGCCGCCGGCCAGACCGAACGCTATTACCTGACCCATTGCCGCCTGCTCGGCGCGAACAAGCTGCTCGTCGCCGGTCAGGCCGCGCCGGCCATCCGCTTTGCGGTGTGGGCGCCGAACGCGCGCAACGTGGAGCTGGTGCGCGGCGAAGCGGCGGGCGGCTATATCTGGAACGACGGGCGCGGCGTCACCGCCGTTGTTCCGATGCACCGAGATGAGGATGGCGTCTGGACCACCCGCGTCGGCGACGCGCCCGAACTGGCGGGTTTCGCCGGTTTCGATCACACCCCCTACCTGTTCCGCATCACCCGCGAGGACGGCTCGGTCGCCTATCGCACCGACCTCTATTCCCGCTGCCAGATCGGCAGTGGCGGCAAGAACCCCGATGCCCCCGAACCCGGTGAAGCGCCTTGGAACGGCGCCCGCCAAGACTTGGACGGGACGAAAAGCTGCTCGGTAGTGGTCGATCCCGAACGGATCACGCGCCCGTTTCGGCAATTGGACGCGAACGGCAATCCGGTCTGGCCGGAAACCGATTGGGCCGATGAGGATGAATTTTGGCGCGACGAGTTCGATACCAATCGGCCGCTGCCGACCCGCATCGACGATTTGGTGATTTACGAACTGCATATCGACGGATTGGGCGCGGGCCAAGTCCCGCGCGGCACCCTGGCCGAAGCCATCAACCTTTTGGATTATCTGGTCGATCTCGGCGTGAACTGCGTCGAGCTGATGCCGACGTCCGAATTCGAGGGCTGGACCAACTGGGGTTACGGCACCTCGCATTTTCTGGCCATCGAATACGCCGGCGGCGGCCGCGACCAGTTCAAGCACTTCGTGCGCGAATGCCACCGGCGCGGCATCGCCGTGCTGCTGGACGTGGTCTACAACCACTACACCCACGACGGCGAGCGGGCGCAGTGGGCCTACGATTCCACCGCGCCCGAACGCAATATCTATTACTGGTACGAGGGGCGGCCCGACGATTATCCCGGCTACGAGGCGGCGGCGCGGCGCAACCCGCAACAGACGCCCGCCGGTCACGGCGGCTACGTCGACAACATGTCGACGGGCTACGCGCCGCGCTACTGGGAAGAAATCGTGCGCAAGCTGTTCATCAGCAGCGCGGCGATGCTGGTGAGCGAATTCCACCTCGACGGCTTCCGGGTCGATCAAACCACATCCATTCATTCCTACGCGGTCCTGCACGCCGACGGCGCGCCCGCCAGCGCCGCGCGGGCCTTCGGGGCGAAATTCCTGCGCGAATGGACCCGCACCCTCAAACTCATCAAGCCGACTATCTTTCTGACCGCCGAGGATCATTCCGGCTGGGCGGCGGTGACGCAATCGAGCGAACAAGGCGGCCTCGGCTTCGACGCCACCTGGTACGCGGATTTTTATCACCACCTGATCGGCGACGCCCAGAACGACGCCAGCCGCGCCCGGCTGCTCAAACTCGCCGGTTACGGCGACGACCGGCCGTTGGCGATGGACCGGTTCGCCGGCGCGCTGGCGGAAAGCGCCACCGCCAAGGTGATCTACCACGAATCGCACGACGAGGCCGGCAATTCCTACTACGAGGAAAACGGCCAGCGGGTTCGTTCGGCGCGGACTTTGGTGGTCGCGGTCAACGGCGCGTCGCTCGGCAATCTCGATACCCGGCGCTACGCCGAGGCCCGCGCCCGCGTCGCCGCCGGCATGACGCTGCTGGGGCCGGGTATTCCGATGTTTTTCATGGGCGAGGAGGTCGGCGCGACCGAGCCTTATCGCTATGACGATTTCATCAATCACCGGGAAAACTTCCCGGCGCTGCGTCAAGGCGCGGGCGCGAATCTGTTCCGCTTCTATCAGGACTTGATCCGCCTGCGGCTCGCCCGCCCCGCCCTGCGCTCGCGCGCCATCGAGATCGTTCACGCCCACGACGCCAACCGGGTGCTGGCGTTCTGGCGCTGGGACGGCAACCAGGAACTGCTGGTCATCGCCAGCCTCAACAACCGCTCGTTTGCCGACGGCTATCGCATCGAAAACGCGCGATTGGCTGGCAACCCATGGCGGGAGATTTTTAACGGCGACGCGCCACACTACGGCGGCGGCGGCCTCGCTAACGCCGGCGCGATTTCCCCCGGCGGCAATGCGCTCACCGTTCGCCTACCAGCCAACAGCGTGCTGGTGCTCCAGCGGCAGTAAGGAAGCACGGCGATGGCGACCAACGACACCCTGATGCAGTATTTCCACTGGGATTACCCGGCCGATGGCGCGCTGTGGGGCGAGTTGGCGCGCAATGCCTCGGAACTGGCGCAAGCGGGGTTTACCGCCCTTTGGCTGCCGTCGCCGTGCAAGGCGCGGGAGGGTTATTCCGATGTCGGCTACGGTATTTACGACCTGTGGGACTTGGGTGAATTCGACCAGAAAGGATCGGTGCGCACCAAATACGGCACCCGCGTGGAATTGGAAGGCGCCATCGCCGCCGCGCGCGCCGCCGGCTTGCGCGTTTACCTTGATGTCGTTCTCAACCACAAGGCGGGAGCGGACACCACCGAAGCGGTAACGGCGACGCCGGTTTCTCAGGACAACCGCAACATCGAAATCGGTCCGCCGCGCGAAATCGACGCCTGGACCTCATTTACCTTCCCCGGCCGGGGCAATATCCATTCGGATTTCCAGTGGCGCTGGTCCCACTTCGACGCGGTCGATTACGACCAACGCAGCGGCGCGCGAGAAATCTTCCGCTTGCGCGATAAGGTCTTTCAGACCCCGGTCGACCCGGAACGCGGCAACTTCGATTACTTGATGTTTGCCGATCTCGACATGGGCCACAGCGAGGTTCGGGCGGAATTGAACCGCTGGGGCGAATGGATCGTCCGCGCCTTGAACGTCGATGGTTTCCGGCTCGATGCCGTCAAGCACATTCGTTTTTCCTTTTTTAACGAGTGGCTGGACGCGGTGCGCGGCGCTTTTCCGGATCGCGAGCTGTTCGCCGTCGGCGAGTACTTTTCCGGCAACTTGGCGACGCTCGAATGGTTTATCGAGCAAACCGGCCAACGCTTGTCGCTGTTTGACTTTCCGCTGTATTTCAACCTGCGGGCGGCGTCGGAAAACGGCGGCGCCTTCGACTTGCGCAACCTCTTGAACGGCACGTTGACGGCTCGCTACCCGACGCTTGCGGTCACTTTCATCGACAACCACGACACCTACCGCGAACGCACGATTCAGGACTGGTTCAAGCCGCTGGCCTACGCGCTGATCCTGCTGCGCGAAGGCGGCCGACCCTGCGTGTTTTACCCCGACTATTACGGCGCGCCGGGCCGCCCCTCGCACCGGCAATTACTCGACCGATTGCTGCAAACGCGGCGGGATCACGCCTACGGCCCGCAAATCGATTACTTCGACCATCCCGATGTCGTCGGCTGGACCCGATCAGGCGACGCCGACCATCCGCGCGCCCTGGCGGTGGTGCTCAGCGACGGGCCGGGCGGCTCGAAACGGATGAACGTCAATCGCCCGAACCGAACCTTCGTGGACGCCACCGGCACTGTCGATGGCGCAATCATCGCCGGCGCGGATGGCTGGGGCGAGTTTCGCTGCAACGGCGGCTCGGTGTCGGTATGGGTCGAGCAATAAGCGTTGAAGCCTTTCAACCGGGATCGTCCGAAGACTCGCGTATCCATCAAGAGGAGTTGTTGAGATGCCTATTATCGATGTGAGATTCATTCAAGATGTAGTAGCCACCGCCGACCAAAAACGGCAACTCATCGAACAGCTTACCGAGACCTTCGTCTCTATTTGCGGCGAAGTCACCCGGCCTTTCGTTTATTGCTTGATTCACGAAACGCCACAAATGGAATGGGGCATCTCCGGTGTACCCATGCCGGATTTGCAATACCTGATCGGGGATCGGCGCGCAGAAGAAATCCGCAGGGCCAATGACATTATGGCGGCCGCCGTGGCGCAACAAACGCCCCTGGGCGGCGGGCAGACGAGTTGATGGCAGACCGTACTTTTCCCTCAAACGACAGGAGGATGATTCATGTCATCTAAAGACAACGCAGCGGTTATCCACCAATGGCTGGAGGAAGGCTGGAACAGGGGAAACCTGAGCGTGGCCGACCAGCTGATCGATCCCGATTTTGTCGTCCACGGCGCGGGCGGTCAAACCGTGCGATCGGGGCCTGAAGGGGCTCGGCAACTGGTCGCGGCTTGGCGCACCGGCTTTCCCGACGGCCGCATGACCATCGACGATCTGTTCGCCGAGGGCGATGAAGTCGCGGTCCGCATGACCTGGACAGGAACCCATACCGGCAATTTTTACGCTTATGCGCCGACCGGCCGACAGGTCTCGGTCACTTCCATCGGTATCGACCGGGTCGCCAACGGCAAAATTGTCGAGGGCTGGGGCGAGGTGGATATGTTGGGATTGTATCAACAGATCGGGGTGATTCCACGGTCTGGAGGCTCTCCTCCTCAATAGTCCCACCGACTGCAAATTTTCACTCACCCAAGCGCAATTGTGGAGGAATTTTCATGACTACGGTTGAAGAAAACAAGGCGATGATCCGCCGTTTTTACGAAGAGGGCGCCAATGCCAGGAATTCAGCGGTGATTACCGAGCTGGTAGCGCCGGAATTCATCGGGCATTACCCCGATGTAGTGGCGGGATTCAGCGGCACCAGTCAAGGGCCGGAATCTCTCATGCGGGATTTAGAGTTCATCGCGGCGATGGTGCCGGATTTTCGCACCACCCTGGAAGATTTGGTGGGTGCCGGTGACAAGGTAGCACTGCGTGGTGTTACCCAAGGAACTCATACCGGCCAAATACCTGGTGTTCCTCCAACTGGGAATGCGGTTCGTTTCACTTGGTGCGCCATTTATCGCTTTGCCGGTGGCAAGATCGCGGAACGGTGGCTTAATGACGATGCCCTGAGTACGTTTCAGCAGCTCGGCATGATTCCTCCTTTGCCACAGCCGGCCAACTAAATCGGCCGGTCGCTGGGGTATGGACAAGGCGTCGGCATCACCGATGCTCGATCTTTCACCAGCAAGATTTTCGGGCTGGGAGAGCGGACCAAGGCATTCCACAGTGGCAAGAATCGGCCAATCAACCGGTTCGTTACCCGATTTGCGCTCGCTTTCCCCATTAAAAGCAACGGCTCGATGCGGAGTAGGTCGTTCTCCACACTGGAGCAAAGGCAATGCCGGTCAGTCAAAACAAGGCCATCGTCCAACGCTATATAGAAGCCGTCTGGAATCAGCGGCAACTAGATGGTATCGACACATTATTCGAGGAAAATTACACCATCCACCAGAATGGCCAAGCCCTGGCCATCAACCGCGAGATGCTCAAACAAAGCATCCGCACGATCTTGAGCGCCTTTCCCGATTTCCACATGGCGCTTGATTCCCTGGTCGCCGAAGGCGACAGAGTGGCAGCTTATTGGATAAATAGCGGCACGCAAACAGGCGAATTGCGGCTGCCCGATATGCCACAGAGCGCCCCGCCCAGCGCCAGGACAACAACGTTTGCGGAGTCCGCGCTGTTTCGCATTGCGGCCGACAAAATAGCGGAGGTTTGGTACGTGTCCGACCGACTGAGCATGGTGCAGGGGCTTGGTTTGATCTCGTGGGCAGCACGCTAGCGCGCACGATGGTTCGTGACGATATATCGGGAATGACTTCCGATAAGCGGAAAAGGTGAAATTATGACCACAGCCGATTACAAGCGCATGTTCCGGCATATGCCAGAGCTGTTTTTCAACGAAGGAGATCTGACGCTCGCGGACGAGGAAATTGCAGAAGATTACGTCGATCGCGTTTTGCCTCCGTCCTATCCGCCGGGTTTGGCCGGTCTCCGGCAGTTCGTCACCTTGTTTCGGGCTGGCATGCCAGACGTTCGTTATACCGTCGATCATCTGACCGCCGATGACCTGATCGGCGAAGGAGATAAGGTCGTCCAACGATTGCTTGCGCGCGGCACGCATTCAGGTGAATTGTTCGGCATTCCAGCGACCAACCGGGAAATTCGGTGGACGGAAATTCACATTGGCCGTTACGCCGACGGCAAGCTGGTCGAGCATTGGGGCAACGTCGATGTGCTGGGCATCTTTCAACAGATGGGCGTGATACCAGCGCCGCCTGGCAGTGGTGCGGTCGTTCCAACCCCACAGCCGCCGATCATAGCCGGCGTCAAAGCTGCCTCAGCGGAAAAAAATAAGGAATTGATGGCTCGCTTTATCGAAGAAGTCTGGAATCGGGGCCATTTGGAGGTTGCCGATGAAATTTTTCACCCGCAGGCCACCAGTCCCAGCGCGCCGCAATTGCCAGTCGGCCCCGCCGGAGTCAGAGCCATCGCCACGTTATTTCACTCCGCTTTTCCCGACTTTCATATGACTATTGAAGATTTGATCGCCGAGAATGATGTGGTGGTCGGACGGTTTACTCAAGGCGGCACCCATCGAGGGGAGTTCATGGGCATCGCTCCCACTCACCGGCAAGTTCAATTCACCGAGATCGGTATTCTTCGCGTTGCGGGCGATCAAGTAATAGAAAGCTGGTACGAAACCGATATGCTCGGCTTTTTGCAGCAGCTCGGCGCGACCTCTCCACCGGGAAGCTAGTTTTATAAATCGATTTAATAAAACCGATTCAATTTATTAGTTTGGACTTTCTAGCGATCCAATAATTGGGAACGATAACCCCGCATTTCCCTTGCGATCACGAGGAGATGAAGCATGAAAATCGGCATTCTCGGCACCGGCAATGTAGGCCAAGCCCTGGGACTCGGCTTTGCCACCCTCGGCCACGAGGTCAAAATGGGTTCGCGCGACCCTCAGCAAGAGAAGATCAAGGATTGGGTCCATCAAGCGGGCGCGAAAGCTTCAGCCGGCACCTTCGCGGAAGCCGCCGCTTTTAGCGAGCTGGCGGTGTTGTGCACGATCTGGAGCGGCACGGAAAACGCCATCCAGCTGGCTGGCCCGCATCATCTGGCCGGCAAGGTGGTGATCGACACCACCAACCCGCTGGATTTCTCCGGCGGAATCCCGCCCAAACTCGCCGTCGGCCACACCGATTCGGCCGGCGAACAAATCCAACGATGGCTGCCCGACGCCAAGGTGGTCAAGGCGTTCAACATCGTGGGCAGCGCGCACATGTTCAAACCCAAATTTCCGGACGGTCCGCCGGACATGTTCATCGGCGGCGACGACGAAGGCGCCAAGGCCAAGGTCATCGAGTTGCTGAACAATTTCGGCTGGTCGGTGATCGACCTCGGCGGGATCGAATGCGCCCGCTATCTCGAACCCATGGCGATGGTGTGGATCCGCCATTTCTTCCGCATCAATTCCGTCAATCACGCCTTCAAACTGTTGCGCAAGTGACCCTCCGCTCCCGCTGGCGCGGGAGCGCCCACGATTGCAGAGGAGTTCCACGACATGCGTTACAAACTGTTCGGCAACAGCGGCCTTCGGGTTTCGGAGCTGTGTCTCGGCGCCATGACCTTCGGCGAGGAATGGGGTTGGGGCGCGTCCAAGGACGAGAGCCGCCGGCTGTTCGAGGCTTTCGCGGAAGCGGGCGGTAACTTCATCGATACCGCCAACCACTACACCGACGGCGCCAGCGAGCGCTATGTCGGCGAATTTATCGCCGCCGAGCGGGAACGCTTCGTGCTCGCCACCAAGTACACCCTGAACAGCCGTCCGGACGATCCCAACGGCGGCGGCAACCACCGCAAGAGCATGATGCAGGCGCTCAACGCCAGCTTAAAGCGGCTCAACACCGATTACATCGATCTGTATTGGCTGCACGCCTGGGATTTCATGACCCCGGTCGATGAGGTGATGCGCGCCTTCGACGATCTGGTCCGCGCCGGCAAGGTGCTGTACATCGGCATTTCCGACGCGCCGGCCTGGATCGTGTCCCGCGCCAACACCCTGGCGGAATTGCGCGGTTGGAGCCCGTTTGTGGGTCTGCAAATCCAGTACAGCCTGATCGAGCGCACCCCCGAACGCGATCTTTTGCCGATGGCGCGGGCCTTGGACATCGCCGTCACCGCCTGGGGGCCGCTGGGCGGCGGTCTGCTCACCGGCAAATACAATCCCGACGCCGATAAAAACGCCTCGGCGGACGCCCGCTACACCGTCAGCCCCTGGGGTCAGGATTTGATGGGAAAGCGCAATCTCGACATCGCCGCCGCCGTGGTCGAGCTCGCTGCGGAGATCGACCGCGCGCCCTCGCAAGTCGCCATCAACTGGGTCCGCCAGCAGCGGCGCGGGGTGATCGTGCCGATTCTCGGCGCGCGCACCCTCGCGCAGCTTCAGGACAATCTGGCCTCTCTGGACTTCAAGCTGAGCGACGAACAACTGCAACGCCTGGACGCGGCCAGCGCCATCTCGCCCGGCTTCCCGCACGACTTTCTGATGCGGGAAGGCGTCCGGCAGGTGATTTACGGCAACACCTTGCCCGCCATCGACAACCACCGCGTCTGACAGCGGGCGCGAATCACGGGAAATCACGGTTATGCCCCTCGTCGTCCATTTCAAAAAGCCCGGCGATTGGCGCGATAGCGTCAACATCCACTATTGGGACACCGGCCCGGCCATCCCGCAAACCGCGTGGCCGGGCGTTCCCATGACCGCCGAGGGCGACGATTGGTTCAGCCATGCCTTTGAGACCGCCGAGACCGCCAGCCTGGTATTCAACGACGGGGCAGGCCGGCAAACCGGCAACTTGCGGCGCGATCAGCAAGGCTGGTATTACCGCAACAACCAGTGGTATGACGCCAATCCCGAACGGCCGCTAGCGCCGGTCATCACCATTGCGCCGCCCGCGCGGACGTACCTGACGCCACAACAGGTGGTCTTGCAAGGCAGCAACCGGACCGATGTGATCCATTACACGACCGACGGCACGACGCCGACCGCTTCGTCTCCGGTGTATACCGGCCCCATCGAAATCGCCCGACCGACGACGCTGATGGCGTTCGGCGTCAATTCGGCGGGCGATGTGGGGGGCATTAGCACCTTTCTCTACACCATCGACCCCGACGCCGACCTGGAACGACCGACCCTTGCCGCGAGCATCGACAGCGGCACCTACCAAAACCCTGTCTCCGTGGTGTTTACCGTCCGCGACAACCGGCCCGCGCCGGTCGTGGCCTATTTCACCACGGATGGCTCAGCGCCGACGCCGGCCTCGCCGGTCTACGCGCGGGGCGACGCCACGAGCGGGTTGACGGGAAACGCGCTGGCGGTCGCGTCCACCGCGACCGTCCGCTTTCTCGCCATCGACGGCGCGGGCAACGAAACCCGGCAAAGTTTTTACTACAACATCGGCCCGGTCAGCGCGCCGACCGATTTCCGGGAAGAAACGATTTACTTCCTCATCACCACCCGCTTTTACGACGGCGATCCCGACAACAACTATTTCTGTCGGGACCGAATCAAATTCAATTCCGTCACCGGGCAAGCCGAAGACCCGCATTGGCGCGGCGATTTCAGAGGCTTGATCCAGCAACTCGACTACATCCGCGATCTCGGCTTCACCGCCATTTGGATCACCCCGCCCATCGAAAACCGCAGCGGCCTCGATTACCACGGCTATCACGGCTACGACTGGACCCGGATCGACCCTCGGTTGGAATCGCCGGGGGCGACCTATCAAGACCTGATCAATGCAGCTCACGCGCGCGGCATCAAGATCGTGCAGGACGTGGTAATCAACCATTCCTCGCAATACGGCATCCGCGATCAGGTCTGGGTCGATCATCTGCCGGTCAAGTATTACGTGCCGCGCGGCTCGCAACAGGGACGGGTCAACAACGGGCCTTATCAAGGCAACCTCGGCGATTACCGCAACCCCAACCGCGAGGACAACGACAACCCGCTGGCCCCCGTCTGGTTCCGGGAGCGGCAAAACGCCGATCCGGCGGGAACCCAGCCGCTAGTCGATCCGCGCACCAGCGCCACCGTGCCGAGTCCCGGCTACGATCCCAACCGCTTTTTCGGCGTGGACGCCAACACCCTGAACTCGGAGTGGTATCACCAGCAGGGCTTCATGGCCGGCGGCGATTGGGAAAGCGTGGCGATCCAAACCAAGCATCTGGCCGGCGATTGTCTCGATCTGGCGACCGAACGGCAGAACGTCAAGGACTACCTCATCAACGCCATCAACCGCTATTTGGACATGGGGGTGGACGCGCTACGGATCGATACCGTCAAACACCTTGCCCGCGACAATTTGCTGGAGTATGTGAACGCCTGGAAAACCCACAAACCGGGTCTATTCGTATTTGGCGAGAATCTGGTGAAGGGAACCGGTTGGGGTGATTTGGGCGGCGATAACGCGCCGAGCGACCTGCGGCCCTGGTGGTACACCCGGCTGGGCAGCGACCGCCGAAACCCGAATTCCGGGGGCGATTCCGGGTTCGCGGTGCTGGATTTTTCGCTGTTTTCCACCTTTCGGGACAACCTCAGCCGGGGCAGCTACGGGGGCATCGGCGGCGTTCTGGGCATGGACGGCGTGTACGGCGACGCCACCCGGTTGGTGACCTTTTTGCAAAACCACGATGTCGGTCCCGACAACGATTTCCGCTTCCGCTTCCGGGGCGAGCAATGGATGGCCGCCGCCGCGTACAACCTGCTGTGGACGATACGCGGCATCCCCTGCCTGTATTACGGCGAGGAAATCGAGTTCATGAAAGGCGCGCCGCAAGACATCATCGGCAACGACGACACGCTGGACAGCACCGGGCGCGCCTATTTCGGCGATCATCTGAGCGACGCCAACATCGCCGCCACTCAGGCGCATCCGCTGTATCAGCACATCCGGCGACTGAACCTGATCCGCCGAAGCATTCCCGCGCTTCAAAAAGCGCCGATGAGCCACGTCAACGAATGGGGCGGCGGCATGAGCTTCGTGCGCGATTACAACAGCGGCGAAAGCTATGCGGTCGTCGGCCTGGCCATGGGCGGCGATCAGGACATCGCGGTGGGCAATATCCGCAACGGCGCTTACGCGGACGTCGTGACCGGCAATCGGATCACGGTGTCCGGTGGGAGCATCTCTTTCCATGTGCGGGACAATTCCGCCGGCATTTACGTGCTGAACGGGTCGGGGAAGATTGGAGAGGATGGGGTTTACCTCCGATAAAGAAAATCTTGTCGTCGGTAGCCGGTTCGCCAATCCGTTGATGAGATGGTTAAACCTCTGGGCTTTCTTTTTTAAGGAGGGCAGGTCATGGGTCGATTAATCCGCCAAGGGCACAAGGGCGCGGACGTGCGCGCCATCCAGGACGTACTGAATTTTCACATCCGGCGGCTGGACCCGCTGAGCGTGGACGGCGACTTCGGGCCGAAGACGCACGCTCGCGTCATGGAGTTTCAGAAAGCCAACCATCTAACGGTAGACGGTCTTGTCGGTCCCAAAACGCTTGGCAAACTCTTCGAGGAGGAAATGGTCCCCATCTCGCTAACCCTGACGCCCAATCTCACGCTCACGCTGCCGCCGTTCGGCCAAAGGCCGCTGCGGCAGCAGCCGCAATTGATCCCGCCGTTGACGCTCCCTCCCCTGCTGCCACCGATACTCAGCCCGTTTCTACTGCCCCCAGCGTCGCTCTCATCCATACCGACGCTCAACCAGCGCGGTCAGGCGCTAAACCTGACGCTGACCGCTCCAGTGCGGAACGACCCGCTGGACCCCAAAGTAAAAAGCTATCAACAAATCATGCACCTCTTAAATTTTCTACCGCAGAATTTTCCCTTCCGGGCATTCCTGCTCGATAAAGTACCCAAGCCGGTGACGAAGGTAGGGCCGCTGGAACTGGATCCGGTCAAGCCGATGTCGTTCGGCTTCAAATGGGGCGTCAAACCCTTGTTCGACTTAAAGTCAGTCGGCCCGCCCGCAGAATTCACGGTCGGGGTAAACCCCAGCGCCCGCTATACCCTGAAGTTGATCAACCGTCCGGGATCGACGGTCCCACAACTGGGCTTGTTCGGGCAGGGCGATTTCAAGGGCACCATCGACTGGACCAGCGAAAAAGCACAGTCGCGGCCTCTACTGGAACTCAAGGGGTCGGTGATCGTCGGTATCGAGGGCCGGTTTTAGGCGTTCGGGGACTTCAATCGCATGGACCGGCGGCGGCTCCGGCCATGACACTTTCCCCTCGGTATGAATCGACGCGATGTCGCCCACGTTGAAAAGGAGCGTCCGGTCGGGCTGGACGCCTTCCGATAGACTGCGGCAAATTGCCTTGTCAGGGCGATCCTGGATGTCAGATCAGCGCGTGCGCGGAAAGCGGTTTCGAGGCGCGCTCCCCCGCTAACAATTGAAACAAACTTCCGCTCCAACGACACATTTCAGAAACGAAACGCAATTATGCTTCGCGCGGATCGTGGTGGCGCGATCTTGATCTGTCGCCCTTTCACTGATGGAGACAAAAACAAAGTCATTGAGCGGGACGAGGCAGGGCCGCGCATTTCTGACCCGAGGGCTTCAACAGGAATTGGCTAAAGCCTCCGCTCCCTGGAGTACCCTCAAGCAGAAAACCACGACGACCCAACGGCTTCGAGCCGTTTTTGAAACCGCTTAAACCCGCATTTTCTCGATGACCGAACGGATTTTAGAGAAAACCATCATGATTGGCCCATTCGCCGCCCCTTCTCCAAACGCTCGCAACAACCCGAATATCACGCTTCAGTGGATCCTGAATAACGTCCCGTGTTTCAGCGGCGCTGTCCCTCTCGAATGGACGCGCGCCGTGTACCGCGAGGCCAGCCGGCAGAACATTAACTTTCGCATCCTACTGACCGCTTTGGGAATGGCGAGCAAGCACAGTTACGTATTCGCCGAGGAGCCGGTGCACGCCACCAAACCCGGCGACATCGGTGTTCAATGGCAAGCCAGGAAAGCGGAATTCATCGAGGTGGCTTCCGTGGAGAATTACTTGAGCGCCCATCAATTGTTTCAGATCTGGCAAAACGCCTGGATGGAGCAACGGGCACAAGCGGGGCTGGACGAAGATCGAGTCCGACGCGAAATCCACAGAGCGAACCCGGTGGTTTACGCCGATAACATGAACCGCTTCGAGCATGGCGCCCGCAACGCGCTGGGGCCGATCTATCAAGAAGCGGCGGACCGCCTCGACACCACCAACGCCATGCTCTCCACGGTGACCGATATCCTCAATTGGCTCGAAGCCCGCGAGGCGATGGGAGAACGTTGCACGTTGCAGCAAGTCGACGCGAGGGCGGTCGAGATCTTAAAAGGTCGGGAAATGTTTGAAACCTGGTTCATGCCGATCATTTTTGGCGTCTTGGGAATGGCGAGCATGAGGGGCGCGGGCGGTTTGCGGGGAACGCGGGCTCCGGAACCCCTGAGAACTACCCCCACGGCCCAAAGCCACTTGCCGCCCGAGCCGGTTCCAGACCCCGCGATTCCGGCGCATTTAAGACGGGTCATCCAAGGCGATTATCCCGCCGTCCGCCTCGGCCGGGTCGGCCAGCCGGGAAATCTGTTCGCGCGCGTGGATGTCAGCGCCGAGGGCGTGACCTACCGGGTGAGCATGATCGTCCTGCGCGGAGAAGGAAGCGCGGCCGAAATTCAATTGGCCCGCTCCGCGCATCGGGCGATGATCCGCCGCGCCGCCGAGATGGCGCGGAAGATGGGAGCGCGCACCTTCAAGCTGGTGGGCGAGCAAGCCAACCCGAATTTTGTCAAACACGCTGACGGGCTCGCCGAAAAAATGGGCGTCCCCAAGTCGGGGAAAGCCACCAGTAAAATCACGGGCGCGCATAGCGACTACGAAGTGACCTTGCGCGTCGATTCGGTGCTGAACACGCCCCAGCCCTCCGCTTTTCCACGTTTTATTCCACCGGATAAAAAAGCGTCGCCCATCACCAAATGAAGTTCCGATCA